>ERZ791802.14-NODE-14-length-243013-cov-23.163979_pt1 | contig 243013 bp, 202 predicted proteins | sample MGYA00510308_ERZ791802 | MGnify/ENA primary metagenome ERZ791802 (study PRJEB30046, sample SAMN00792028) | human gut metagenome | study: EMG produced TPA metagenomics assembly of the A metagenome-wide association study of gut microbiota in type 2...
AGATAGAAAATGGAAAGTGGCGTTGGGAACGTTAGTGGGAATTTGCTCTAAATACTTACTTTAGTTCTTCTTTTTCCTGGTTTATCCAAAATTTTCTTTTTCTTTTATTATCCTATTGTTATCTTTATAACATGAAAATGGTTTAAAACGGTCTTTTTTTGGAAGTAAACGTTTTTATTACCATTTTTCTATTTTAATATCAAATGGTTTTTCGTAATTTTGGCGTGAATCTAATGTAAGACGGAAAAATCACGTAAATAAATATTGTAATATAAATCATTGTAATAACTCCTGTCAATATGGAAAACAAAATTCAAGAGCTAACCGATAAGATCTATCGTGAGGGCGTAGAAAAAGGAAATACAGAAGCCCAGAAGCTTATCGCAAAAGCTCAGGAAGAAGCTAAGAAAATTATAGAGGATGCTAACAAGGAAGCTGAATCTATTGTAGCTACAGCTCGTAAATCTGCTGATGAGTTGGCAGAAAATACTAAATCTGAATTAAAATTGTTTGCGGGTCAGGCTGTGAATGCCCTGAAATCTGAAATTGCTACCATGGTGACGAATAAAATTGTGGATGCCGATGTAAAAGCGTTTGCTGCAAACAAGGATTTTCTCAATGCCTTTATTGTTGCTTTGGCAAGTAAATGGAGTGTGAATGAACCTATTGTTATCTCTACTTCTGATGCGGAAGGTTTGAAAAAATATTTTGCTACTCAGGCAAAGAATCTTTTGAATGAAGGTGTGAAGATTGAACAAGTAAACGGTATTAAAACATTGTTTACTGTTTCACCTGCCGACGGTTCGTATAAAGTAAACTTTGGAGAAGAAGAATTTATGAACTACTTTAAAGAATTCCTACGTCCGCAATTAGTGGAAATGCTGTTCTAAACACTCACAGAATATGAGTAAATATTATTATGTGGTAGCTGGTTTGCCGGAACTCACATTGGAGGACAGCAAGTTAAGTTATACGGTAGCTGATTTCAAGACAGAATTTTATCCATCATTGTCGGAAGAAGATAAAAAGCTGGTAGACTTGTTTTTTCTTCAGTTTGATAATGCCAATGTCTTGAAGTTATTAAAGGACAAAGATGCTGTTGTCGATTTGCGCGGAAATTACTCTGGTGAAGAATTGGCAGAATACATCTCACTGCTGAAAGATGGTGGTGAGTTGTCTGATCGTGTGTTTCCCTCTTATCTTTCTGCATTCATTTTTGAGTATTTCAATACGCCTGCCGAAAATGATTTTCTTTATGAAGATCGTCTTGCGGCACTTTATTATGCATATGCCATGAAGTGCAAAAACAAGTTCGTGTCTTCGTGGTTCGGATTTAATCTTATTATAAATAATGTGTTGGTGGCGTTTACTGCCCGGAAATATAAGATGGATATTGCCTCGCTGATAGTGGGTGATACGGAAATTTGTGAAGCTTTGCGTACGTCCGGTGCCCGTGACTTCGGTTTGAGTGGTGAGGTGGAATGTCTGGAGCAGTTAGTGAAGATCAGTGAAACGGAAGAACTAGTGGAGCGGGAAAAGAAAATTGACCAACTCCGTTGGAATTGGATGGAAGAAATGACTTTCTTCGATTATTTTACCGGAGAGCGTCTGTTTGTCTTCCTGCTTCAGCTGGAAATGATAGAGCGTTGGATTATATTGGATAAAGAAAAGGGTAGCCAATTGTTCCGCAGCATCATTGCTGAATTGAAGGACGAAGTACAGATACCCGCAGAATTCAGATAAAATAAATTACATGATTATATGGCAACAAAAGGAACTGTTAGTGGCGTAATAGCCAATATGGTGACCCTCGTCGTTGACGGACCTGTAGCGCAGAATGAGATTTGCTATATCTCAACTGGCGGAGACAAGTTGATGGCGGAGGTGATTAAAGTGGTAGGTTCTCAGGTCTATGTGCAGGTGTTTGAAAGCACTCGCGGACTGAAAGTAGGAGCTGAAGCTGAGTTTACCGGACACATGCTCGAAGTGACTTTGGGTCCGGGTATGCTTTCTAAGAATTATGACGGTCTGCAAAATGACCTCGATAAGATGGATGGTGTTTTCCTGAAACGCGGACAATATACGTACCCGCTTGACAAGGAAAGTAAGTGGCATTTCATACCTTTGGTGAAAGTGGGAGACCAAGTGGAAACTGCTGCTTGGTTGGGACAGGTGGATGAAAACTTCCAGCCTCTGAAAGTTATGGTACCTTTTGAACAGAAAGGTGTGTGTACCGTGAAATCTATCGTGGAAGAGGGTGATTATGGTATTGAAGATACCATTGCCGTGCTGACTGACGAAAAAGGTAATGACGTCAAAGTGAATATGATACAGAAATGGCCTGTGAAACGAGCTATGACGAATTATAAAGAAAAACCGCGTCCTTTCAAATTGTTGGAAACCGGTGTGCGTGTGATTGATACTGTAAATCCAATTGTGGAAGGTGGTACAGGATTTATCCCCGGTCCGTTTGGTACTGGTAAGACGGTACTTCAGCACGCTATCTCCAAACAGGCGGAAGCAGATATTGTAATCATCGCAGCTTGTGGTGAGCGTGCCAACGAGGTTGTAGAAATTTTTACGGAATTCCCCGAACTGGTTGATCCACATACAGGACGTAAGTTGATGGAGCGTACCATTATTATTGCCAATACTTCGAACATGCCGGTAGCTGCCCGTGAAGCATCTGTGTATACGGCAATGACGATTGCAGAATATTATCGTAGTATGGGATTGAAAGTTTTGTTGATGGCTGACTCAACTTCACGTTGGGCACAGGCACTGCGTGAAATGTCGAACCGTATGGAAGAATTGCCTGGTCCTGATGCATTCCCGATGGATTTGTCTTCTATTATTTCAAACTTCTATGGACGTGCTGGGTATGTGAAACTAAATAACGGTGAAACGGGTTCTATAACCTTTATCGGTACGGTATCTCCTGCTGGTGGTAACTTGAAGGAACCGGTAACCGAGAATACAAAAAAGGTTGCCCGTTGTTTCTATGCCCTTGAGCAAGACCGTGCGGACAAAAAACGCTATCCTGCCGTAAATCCGATTGATTCTTATTCTAAATATATCGAATATCCAGAATTTGAAGATTATATCACTAAACGTATCAATGGTGAATGGATTGGTAAGGTGAATGAAATCAAGACACGTTTGCAACGTGGTAAAGAGATTGCCGAGCAAATCAATATCTTGGGTGATGATGGTGTCCCCGTGGAATATCACGTGACATTCTGGAAATCAGAATTAATTGATTTCGTCATTTTGCAGCAAGATGCTTTTGATGATATTGATGCTGTTACTCCGATGGAACGTCAGGAAGAAATTTTGAATATGGTGATTGATATCTGTCATACGGAGTTTGAGTTTGATAATTTCAATGAAGTAATGGACTACTTCAAAAAGATGATTAACATCTGTAAGCAGATGAACTATTCCAAATTCAAGTCGGAAGAATATGATAAGTTCCATAAGCAGTTGCAGGAATTGGTAGCAGAACGCAAAGTGTGATGTGTCCGAAACTTCGACTGTAATTAATAATTAGTAATTCGTAATTAAAGAAAATGGCAACAAAAGCATTTCAAAAGATATATACCAAGATTACTCAGATTACGAAAGCCACGTGTTCGTTGAAGGCAACCGGGGTAGGGTATGATGAGTTGGCGACTGTAAACGGTAAACTTGCCCAAGTGGTGAAGATTGCCGGCGATGATGTGACTCTGCAGGTGTTTGAAGGTACGGAGGGTATCCCCACTAATGCCGAAGTGGTGTTCTTGGGTAAAGCTCCTACGATTAAGGTGAGCGACCAGCTTGCCGGACGTTTCTTCAATGCTTTCGGTGATCCTATTGATGATGGACCAGAGATTGAGGGACAAGAAATAGAAATCGGTGGTCCGTCAGTGAACCCGGTGCGTCGTAAACAGCCTTCGGAGCTGATTGCTACCGGTATTGCAGGTATTGACCTGAACAATACGTTGGTATCAGGACAGAAAATTCCGTTCTTCGCTGATCCTGACCAGCCTTTTAACCAGGTAATGGCAAACGTTGCTCTGCGTGCTGAAACCGATAAAATTATTCTTGGTGGTATGGGTATGACAAATGATGATTACCTTTACTTCAAAAATGTATTCTCCAATGCTGGTGCACTGGATCGTATAGTCAGCTTCATGAATACAACCGAAAATCCTCCGGTAGAACGTTTGTTGATTCCGGATATGGCATTGACGGCCGCCGAGTATTTTGCAGTAAATAATAATGAAAAGGTGCTGGTGTTGTTGACTGATATGACCTCGTATGCCGATGCTTTGGCTATCGTATCCAACCGTATGGATCAAATTCCTTCAAAAGACTCTATGCCGGGTTCTCTTTACTCGGATTTGGCAAAGATTTACGAGAAGGCTGTACAGTTTCCGAGCGGTGGCTCCATCACGATTATTGCAGTGACTACATTGTCGGGTGGAGACATTACGCATGCTGTGCCCGATAATACAGGTTATATTACAGAAGGTCAGTTGTTCCTCCGTCGTGATAGTGATATCGGTAAAGTTATTGTTGATCCGTTCCGTTCCTTGTCTCGTTTGAAACAGCTCGTTACAGGAAAGAAGACGCGTAAAGACCATCCGCAGGTAATGAATGCTGCTGTACGTCTGTATGCCGATGCTGCCAATGCAAAAACTAAACTTGAAAACGGTTTCGACTTGACGAACTACGACGAGCGTACACTTGCTTTTGCCAAAGATTACTCCAACCAACTACTGGCTATCGACGTTAATCTCGATACCACAGAAATGCTTGATGTGGCATGGGGATTGTTCGGTAAGTATTTCCGTCCGGAAGAAGTGAATATCAAGAAAGAACTGGTAGACGAATTTTGGCCGAAGGAAAACTAAAATCGTAAAATTGTAAATAAAATGGCTATTAAGTTTCAATATAACAAAACCTCCCTCCAGCAGTTGGAAAAGCAACTGAAGGTGCGCGTGCGTACACTTCCTATCATTAAGAATAAGGAGAGTGCCCTGCGTATGGAAGTGAAGCGTTGTAAAGCCGATGCTGCTGCGCTAGATGCGAGGTTGGAAAAAGAAATCCAAGCTTATGAAGCCATGTTCGCTCTTTGGAATGAGTTTGACGTCTCATTGATAAAGGTCAGCGATGTTCATCTTGGTGTGAAGAAGATTGCCGGTGTACGGGTGCCGTTGCTCGAAAATGTAGATTTCGACATACGCCCCTATAGTCTGTTCAATGCGCCTAAATGGTATGCAGACGGGTTACATCTGCTTAAAGATTTGGCGCACACAGCCATCGAACGGGAGTTTACCGTTGCCAAGTTGAATTTGCTGGAACATGCGCGTAAAAAGACCACCCAAAAGGTGAATCTTTTTGAAAAAGTACAGATTCCGGGTTATCAAGATGCTCTGCGTAAAATCAAGCGATTTATGGAAGACGAAGAGAATCTTTCCAAGTCATCGCAGAAGATCATGAAGTCCCATCAAGAGAAAAGGAAGGAGGCAGAGATATGATTACAAAAATGAAGAAGCTCACATTCTTTGTATATCATAAGGAATATGAAAACTTTCTCGACCAAATCAGGGAATTGGGGGTAGTGCATATCGTGGAAAAACAATGGGGTGAGATGGATGATACCCTGCAACAGTTTATGCAGAAACGTACACTATATAAGAGTATGCTCCAGAGCATGTATATCCTTGCTGAGAAACAACCGGAAGAAACGATACATGCCGGACTGACGCCTGATGTTTTGGTAAAAAACTATGAAGACTTGCAGGAACATATCCAGGATCTTAATCAACAATTACCGATTATTGATAAGGATATCGCACAGATGGAAATTTGGGGTGATTTTGATTGGGATGCTGTACGTAGGTTGGAAGATGTAGGCTGGTATGTTCAGTTTTATACGTGTCCCGAAAGAGATTATAATGAAGAATGGACAGAACAATACAACGCAGTTATTGTAAAGGAAAAGGGTGGACATCTTTATTTTGTGACCGTTACTCACGAACCGGTAGAACTGGATATCGAACCACTTCGATTACCATCTTTAAGTTTATCTGGGTTGAAGCGTAAGAAAGCTGATACGGAAGAAGCGCTTGTACGAGTAAATGGCGAGTTAAAAGAATTTTGTAGAGCTAACTATCGTACATTGGAAAGTGGCAACATGCAACTCCTAAGCGATATAGATTTACTTAAAGTAAGGTTGAACAGTGAAGAAATGGCAGAAGGTTCCGTTGTTTTGTTGGAAGGTTGGATACCAGAAGATAAAGAAGTGGATGTGAAAAAACTGCTGGATGAGAGTGGTGTCTATTACGAAATAAGGAAAGCTACTCGTGAAGATAATGTTCCTATAAAGTTGAAAAACAATGCATTTACCCGTATGTACGAAGTACTTACCAAAATGTATGGTATGCCGGACTATGCAGAGTTCGACCCGACTCCTATTCTGGCACCATTCTTTTCGTTGTTTTTTGCATTTTGTATGGGGGATGCAGGTTATGGCTTGGTATTGATTGTTCTTGGTTTCTATTTAAGGAAAAAACTGTCGAAGTCACTGAGAGGTATGATGAATCTGGTGATTACGCTAGGTATTTTTACTGCTGTTGTGGGTGCCATATTGGGTACTTTTTTTGGTGTCAGTCTTTTTGATCTGGAATTACCTGATAAATTGAAGCAATTTATGATTGTGGGTAAGATTGGTGAAACCACTTATGATAAACAAATGTTGTTGGCGCTGATTATAGGAGTGGTACATATCTCTATTGCTATGACGGTGAAAGCTATCGGACAAACAGTACGCTATGGTTTCAAAGAATCGCTTAGTGCCTGGGGATGGTTGTTGTTGGTAGTTGGATTTATCTGTACCGGAGGACTGTCATTCTTTAAAATTATTTCAGAAGATGTTTCTACTTGGGCATTTATTGTGATAGGTGGTGTTGCGGCCATCGGTATTTATTTGCTGAATAACATCCATCGGAATGTGTTTGTAAATATTGGTGCTGGTGTATGGGATACTTACAACATGGCTACTGGATTGATGGGAGACGTGCTTTCCTATATTCGTTTGTATGCTCTCGGTTTGGCAGGTGGTATGCTGGGTGGTGTGTTTAATCAGCTTGCTTTTATGGTGAACGATGCGGTAGGCCCGGCTATTGGTTGGTTGTTCTGTGGATTGATATTGATATTCGGACACTCGCTGAATATTGCCATGTCTTGTTTGAGTGCGTTTGTACATCCGTTACGTTTGACATTTGTAGAATATTTTAAAAATTCAGGTTATGACGGTAAGGGTGAAACCTACAAACCATTTTCTGTGGTAAAAAACAAATAAATTAAAAACAAATAAATTAAAAACATTATGAATGAAATTTTAGGTTATCTCGGTTTGGGCCTGATGTTGGCTCTTGCAGGAATTGGTAGTTGCTTTGGTACAACAATTGCAGGTAGTGCTGCGGAAGGAGCATTGAAGAAAGATCCTTCCAAATCTGCCAGCTATATGATTTTGTCAGCCCTTCCGGCTACACAGGGACTCTATGGTTTCGTAGCTTTCCTGATGTCTATGGGTAGAGATTTTGCTACTGATGGTCCTTTGATGTTAGGTATCGGTCTTGGTGTAGGGTTGGTATGTTTATTTTCCGCTATCCGTCAGGGGCAGATTTGCGCTAATGGTATCGTCGGTATCTCTCAAGGGCATGACGTGCAGACCAATACGATGATCTATGCTGCTCTTCCAGAGTTTTACGCTATTTTGGCGTTAGTTGCTGCATTGATGGTATAAATTTATAAAAAAACGAAAGATAAAGCCCTGGTGATTTGATAAGTCATCAGGGCTTTTGTTATGATTTTGTTTTTCTGACACCACACCTCATCGTCATCAATGTTGCACTCCATCATATGTATGGTGTAGCATTGGTAGTTTGGGTATCTCGTAATAGTTTTTTCCGCAAACGATTGTTTATGCATATTTAATCAGTTTTTTCGATTAAAAGGCTATTTTTCAAAGAATAATGTGTACTTTTGCAACCGTAATTAAGATAAAGAGATTGTAAAATATATGCTTAAAGAACTACTGACCCCCGATTACATCTTTGAAGCAAGCTGGGAAGTGTGTAATAAAGTAGGCGGTATCTATACAGTTTTGTCTACAAGAGCCAACACTTTGCAGATGAAACTTCATGATAGAGTATTTTTCATAGGACCGGATTTCTGGTTAGGAAAAGAGAATCCTTTATTTATTGAGTCAGACAACCTCTGTGCGGCATGGAAAAAACATGCTGCAAAAAAAGAGAATCTTTCAGTTAGGGTAGGACGTTGGAATATTCCGGGTGAACCTATCGTTATATTGGTTGATTTCCAATCTTTTTTCAAACAGAAAAACGAAATATATGCTGAGATGTGGGAGCACTATCAGGTGGATTCACTTCATGCATACGGTGATTATGACGAAGCGTCTATGTTCTCTTACGCTGCCGGAAAGGTAGTTGAGAGTTTTTATCGTTACAATTTGACGGAAACCGATAAAGTTATATTTCAAGCGCATGAGTGGATGACCGGTATGGGAGCACTCTATCTTCAGACTGCAGTTCCAGAAATAGCTACGATATTCACTACACACGCTACATCTATCGGACGTTCCATTGCAGGTAATAACAAGCCGCTTTATGATTATCTATTTGCATATAATGGCGACCAGATGGCTCAGGAACTGAATATGGAATCTAAACATTCCATTGAAAAACAGACCGCCCACTATGTGGATTGTTTTACTACTGTAAGTGAAATCACAAATAACGAGTGTAAAGAATTGCTTGAGAAACCCGCTGATGTCATTTTAATGAATGGTTTTGAAGATGATTTCGTACCGAAAGGCTCTACGTTTACAGGTAAACGTAAGCGTGCACGTTCTACAATGTTACGTCTAGCCAACTGTTTGTTAGGCGAAGAATTGGAAGATGACACGTTGATTATCGGTACCAGCGGACGCTATGAATTTAAGAATAAAGGTATTGATGTATTCTTAGAATCGTTGAATCGTTTGAATCGTGATAAGAATTTACAAAAGAAGGTGCTGGCTTTTGTCAGTGTTCCTAGTTGGGTAGGAGATCCCCGTGAAGATTTGCAGGAACGCTTGAAAAAGAAAGAAGAAAAATATGTCACTCCGCTTGAGGTACCTTTTATTACTCACTGGCTGCATAATATGACACACGATCAGGTGCTGGATATGTTGAAGTATCTAGGTATGAGTAATCGTCCCGAAGACAAAGTCAAGGTGATATTTGTACCTTGTTATCTAGATGGGAAAGACGGTATTCTCAACAAAAGTTATTATGATCTCATTTTAGGAGAAGATCTTAGTGTCTATCCCTCTTATTACGAACCATGGGGATATACCCCATTAGAAAGTGTAGCTTTCCATGTACCTACCATTACAACTAATCTTGCTGGATTTGGACTTTGGGTAAATAGCTTGAAGAACCAGCATGGTATTGAAGATGGGGTAGAAGTACTGCGTCGTTCGGACTATAACTATTCCGAAGTGGCAGATGGTATCAAAGATACTATCGCCCTGTTTTCCATGAAAACAGAAGCTGAAATCAAGGAAATTCGTAAGCGTGCCGGTATGGTGGCCGAACAAGCGTTGTGGAAACATTTTATTCAATATTATTATGAAGCTTACGATGTTGCCTTGCGCAATGCCATGAAGCGTCAATTAGGTTAACAAAGAATTATTAATCAATCAAGTAATCATACAATGAAGATTAAAGTTAGTAATGTAAACACTCCTAACTGGAAAGATGTGAACGTAAAATCTCACGTTCCCGCCGAATTGGAGAAACTGTCTGAACTGGCACGTAATATTTGGTGGGCATGGAATTACGAAGCCACTGAACTGTTCAGAGACCTTGACCCTGCTCTATGGAAAGAAGTAGGACAAAATCCTGTACTTCTGTTGGAACGTATGAGTTATGCTAAGCTTGAAGCTTTGGCAAATGACAAAGTTATTCTGCGTAGAATGGATGACGTATATTCTAAGTTCCGTACATATATGGACGTGACTCCTGACAGCAAGCGTCCTTCTGTAGCATATTTCAGTATGGAATATGGTTTAACACATGTGCTTAAAATATATTCAGGCGGTCTTGGTGTACTTGCCGGTGACTATCTGAAAGAAGCTTCCGATAGTAACGTTGATTTGTGTGCAGTCGGTTTCTTGTATCGTTATGGCTATTTTACTCAGACTTTGTCTATGGACGGGCAACAGATTGCCAACTATGAGGCTCAGAATTTTGGACAGTTGCCTATCGATCGTGTATTGGATGAGAACGGTAACCAAGTAGTGGTTGATGTTCCTTATCTTGATTATTATGTACATGCATACGTATGGAGAGTAAATGTAGGTCGTGTCTCTCTATATTTGCTTGATACGGATAACGAAATGAATAGTGAGTTCGATCGTTCTATCACTCATCAACTTTATGGTGGTGATTGGGAAAACCGTTTGAAACAGGAAATTCTGCTTGGTATAGGTGGTATTTTGACATTGAAGAAACTGGGTATCAAGAAAGATGTTTATCATTGTAATGAAGGACATGCAGCCTTGATTAATGTACAGCGTATCTGCGATTATGTAGCTGAAGGGTTGACTTACGATCAGGCTATCGAGTTGGTACGTGCTTCTTCTCTTTATACAGTCCATACTCCGGTTCCTGCTGGTCACGATTATTTTGATGAAGGTCTCTTTGGTAAATATATGGGTGGATATCCTTCTAAAATGGGTCTGACTTGGGATGATTTGATGGATCTCGGTCGTAACAATCCGGGAGACAAGGGGGAGCGTTTCTGCATGTCAGTTTTTGCTTGTAATACTTCTCAGGAAGTGAACGGTGTAAGTTGGTTACACGGAAAAGTGTCTCAAGAAATGTTTTCTTCTATATGGAAAGGATACTTTCCCGAAGAAAGTCATGTAGGTTATGTAACTAATGGTGTACATTTCCCCACATGGAGTGCAACCGAATGGAAGCATCTTTATGCCGCACATTTTGATGAGAATTTCTGGTACGATCAATCCAATCCTAAGATTTGGGAAGCTATCTATAACGTATCCGATGAGGAAATTTGGAAGACTCGTATGACCTTGAAGAACAAATTGATAGACCATGTTCGTAAACAATATCGTGAAACTTGGTTGAAAAATCAGGGTGATCCTTCACGCATCGTATCTCTGTTGGATAAGATTAATCCGAATGCATTATTGATTGGTTTCGGACGCCGTTTTGCTACCTATAAACGTGCACATTTGCTGTTTACAGACTTGGATCGTTTATCCAAGATTGTGAATAATCCAGATTACCCAGTACAGTTCCTATTTACTGGTAAGGCTCATCCGCACGATGGTGCAGGGCAGGGATTAATTAAGAGAATTATTGAAATTTCACGTCGTCCTGAATTTTTGGGTAAGATCATTTTCTTGGAAAACTATGATATGCAGTTGGCTCGTCGTCTAGTATCAGGTGTTGATATCTGGTTGAATACTCCGACTCGTCCACTCGAAGCATCCGGTACATCCGGTGAGAAAGCACTGATGAACGGTGTTGTAAATTTCTCAGTACTTGATGGTTGGTGGTTGGAAGGCTATCGTGAAGGTGCTGGTTGGGCATTGACGGATAAACGTACTTACCAGAATCAAGAACACCAAGATCAACTTGATGCTGCTACTATTTACAGCATTCTCGAACAGGAAATTCTGCCGTTGTATTATGCACGTAATAAGAAGGGATATTCTGAAGGTTGGGTGAGAACTATCAAGAATTCCATCGCACAGATAGCGCCTCATTATACAATGAAGCGTCAATTAGACGATTATTTCAACAAGTTCTATACGAAGGAAGCAAAACGTTTCCATGCTCTGGCTGCCAACAATTATTCTAAAGCTAAAGAAATTGCTGCATGGAAAGAAGAAGTTGCATCAAAATGGGACAGTATTGAAGTGGTGTCTAGTAATGTATCTGAAGAGATGGCAGCAGGTGCTATCGAAAGTGGTAAAGAATATACCATTACTTACGTAATCGATGAGAAGGGGTTGAATGATGCTGTCGGTTTGGAATTGGTATCTACATATACTGCTCAAGACGGTAAGCAACATGTTTATTCGGTAGAGCCGTTTGATGTAGTGAAGAAAGAGGGTAACCTTTATACTTTCCAAGTTAAGCATAAAATGGAAAATGCAGGTAGTTTCAAGTTGGCCTACCGTATGTTCCCGAAGAATAGCGATCTGCCTCACCGTCAGGATTTCTGCTATGTTCGCTGGTTCAACTAATTGAATAATAAAAGACAGATGATGTGTATATGGAGAATAATCTGTTCACTATAAACGTATTATGTGTTTAAGATAAAACAGACTATCTGTTTCGAGTAAACAGATAGTCTGTTTTTTTTATACTAATAATTGAATTCTGCTTTTGAGTTCGGCTGTCCATACATTGATACGTTCGGTAGTCTTGTCGTTTTGGTTTACTTCATCAAGGATAAGCCCCACAAATGTACCGTTTACCACAGCAATGGAAGAGGAAAAAGAATGTCCATCCGGCATTTTTCAGACTCTCATAGAGGATACCGATATCATCACAGAAAGTGTCACAACAAGATTCGGAATCACCACAACCGAACAAGGCTATATTTTTTAAGAATAGAATCAATAAAATCATATTCTCTCACTAAGTTGATATTTAGTTTATACATTAGATTGGAGAACATTCATCTTTTCAGCTATCTGGTAAGCCAAATCCTCGTTCCTGTACTGGAACCATAAAAAAATCTATCTTTTCATTGTAATTCAAAGTAAAGGTTTTATCGGTACTGATGAAGTACCTATTTGTAGGGCTTTTATTAGAGTATTGTTCCCTATTTGGGGTTAACCAGCTTAACGAAAAAAAAGTGTCACTACCTATATGTGGTGGTAGTGAAAGTATTTTTGATGTAAAGTAGGTATTGTTAATCTATTAAAAATGAGAGAATTTTGTAGTATATTAATAAAACTGCAAACTATGGTTAAGATTATTCATTTGGTTTCCACGTATTCTATGTCGTATGGTAAGTGGTTGATATGGGGAGCTTTAATAATGTTTATCATAGGTTTTTCCGTCCTTATCTTTTCAGTACTTTCACACGATCCACAGGATACTACCTGTAACTGTGTACTTTGTGTATTCAATCGTGTTCCGCAGGATGGTGAGTACATGTACAATCGTTATTTGCTAATTATCAGTATGATATGGATATCGGTATTGATATTACTGGTATACGTAGTTCGTCTTTATGTGAACAAGCAGAGATAGATAAGTGTTCCTTATAGAAATAGGAAGGAGATTTATTTGATATGAAAAAGATTGTTTTACTTCGCCATGGCGAGAGTATATGGAATAAAGAAAATCGTTTTACCGGTTGGACGGATGTTGATTTAACGGAAAAAGGTATTACTGAGGCATTGAAGGCTGGTGAACTTCTGAAAGAAAAAGGTTTTCACTTTAATAAAGCCTATACCTCATATTTGAAACGTGCCGTTAAAACGCTGAATTGTGTATTGGATCGTCTTGACCAGGACTGGATACCAGTAGAAAAATCCTGGCGATTGAATGAGAAACATTATGGACAGTTACAAGGTTTGAATAAAGCGGAAACTACAGCTAAGTATGGTAATGAACAAGTATTAATATGGCGTCGTAGTTATGCCATCGCTCCACAGACACTGGCAGAGGATGATTCTCGTAATCCACGTTTTGAAGATCGTTATCAGGAAGTGCCTGATATTGAACTCCCACGTACAGAGTCTTTGAAAGAAACGATTGAGCGCATCATGCCTTACTGGAAATGTATTATCTTCCCTAATTTGAAAACTGCCGATGAATTACTGGTAGTGGCTCATGGTAATAGCTTGCGTGGTATCATCAAGCATTTGAAACGTTTGTCCGATGAGGAAATAGTATATCTAAATTTACCTACAGCAGTACCTTACGTCTTTGAATTTGACGATGAGTTGAACTTAGCAAATGATTATTTTCTGGGCAATCCTGAAGAAATCAAAAAACTGATGGAAACGGTAGCCAATCAAGGTAAAAAGTAATGATCGGAACTTTTATTATTTGCCTAATTCATGGAAGAGAGTAATACTTAGGAAAATTCCGATAATAATGCAAATAATGACCAGAAACCAGTTCATGAAACGTGCGCTTGGTTTGGTTTCTTTGTGCAAATTCTGGTCTACATAATTTTTGAAGAACAGATAAATGGCGGGTACAGTGGCACTTGCCAACAGAAGGTCTTCAGGTATTTTGTAGACATATACTTTTGAGAAAGCAATGAGTGCCCAATGACATAAGAAAAGGATAACGAGTAAATTCACTTTATGCGAGAATGCCAATAATAAGCCTATTGTAAATACTGCCACTGAGCAAGGCATCACCATCGTAGTTATCATGGGGAATTCCATTCCACGTGCATACGAAAGTAATGGATATAGAAAAGGCATTGCATAAAGTATCCCTACTAATACTTTATATTTAGGATTACGTTCGAATGGAGTATAATCGGCAATTAAATCCCATAACCATATCAGTGCAATTACACCCCAGAAGATAGCAAGAATATAGTTATAACTACGTGTATCACAATACATCATATAGTACACTATGGAGATCCATCCGTTCAGAAATACCATATAAATTTTCATAGAACGTTTTATCCATCGGCTGGGTCTCCTGTAAAGCAACAGGGTTAATATGATCCCTGCTAAAGTAATAACCAGTTGTACCCACCAGGTAGCTTCATTGTATTGTGCAATTGTATTCCAAAAGATTTCCATTATATTATTATTCAGTTTTGAGTATATTAAAAAGTTTTTTTTAGTATATCAAAAATTTTTTTTGAGTATATCAAAAGAAGTTTTGACTATACTGAAAATTATTTCTTATGTCTTGGCATTGAAAACGCTCTATTAATAAATAAGAACAATGGTATGGTTGTCATAGGGCAATGAATACGTTTACCAAGTATCAAGCTGCTTATCCCGATACTGAACGATGCAAAAAGTGAGGCGGTAGCAATGTCTATTTCCAGATAATTCATCAGGCAGAAACGCAAAGTGGATCCATTTTCGGACGAGAAATAATCTGTTTATACTTTTCCCACAACGTTTCCAGAGAAAGGCGGTCATCGTAGGCCTCCCAACTCAGTGCGCTGAGTTCCGCATTCAGTTCGAAACTGATAGGGAAAGCAGGAATAATAGTAACTTCATTGTAGACTTCTTGTGTTTTATTATCACATACACTTATGACCATCGTTTTCTGAAAAAGGCTTATTTTAACGTCCACATCCAATGACTGACCTATACGGCGGGTATTTCGTACTACGCGTGAAGTATGTACACCCGAACCCATCAAGCGGTTGGCATACTCTTGGAGAAAACGTGCAATATCTTTTAGTTCTCTAGAGGAGTTCATTGTTCTTTTTTAAAGTGCGCGCAAAGGTATAGGTTTCTATTGAGATATGAAATTCTTTTCTATATTTTGCCTATCTTTGCACCCCCTTAAAAAAATAAAATTGATAATTATAAGCCTATAGTTTGATGGATAATACAATGACAGAACAAGAAATCATCCTGCGTAGAAAACTTGATTTATTACTTCGTACAGGAAAATTATTGGTAGAGAGTGCAGCCGATACCAACCGTATAGTACGGAATATGAACCGTGTAGCTGCTTATTTGGGGCTTCCCGAAGAAAATCTTCATATTGATGTGTCCTATACAATGCTGGTGGTAAATCTAAGTGATGAATCTCATTCTTATTCCAAATTCCAGAAGTGCGAGAAACATGGTATCAATATGACTGCTATTTCTGAGATCAGTAAACTTTCTTGGAAAGCCATTGAGGAAGACTATTCGCTTGATCGGTATGAGGAAGAACTGGAAAAAATAAAGAATAAAAAGCGCAACTATGCTCCTTATCTAGTGGCTATTGGTGCGGGATTTGCTTGTGGCGGTTTCTGTAAGTTGTTCGGTAGTGATTGGATTGCTTTTTTGTTTGCTTCTGTTGCGGCTTTTGCCGGTTTTCGCGTTCGTGCACGTTGCGTAGAGTTTGGGATAAACCTTTATATGAGTATTGCTATTGCAGCATTGGTGTCTACCTGCCTGGCTTATGTCACTTTTTTTTCCGGTCTTTCAGCTACTCCCTATCATCCATTGTTGGCTTGTGCATTGTTTATTGTACCGGGTGTACCCATTATCAATTTTGTAGATGATATGATCGATAATTACATACAAGTGGGTATTGTACGTGCAGTCAATACGGTATTGATGGTGTGTGCCATGGCTTTCGGTATTGTAATGGCTATACGCTTATTGACTATAGAAGACGTGGTTATTGATAAGAAATTTAGTGAACTAAGTATGGTTCCCCATGACTCTTATTATATATATGCGATTGCTGCAGCTATTTCTGCTATTGGTTTTTCTATGATATTCAATATTCAGCGTCGTCTGTTGTGGGTGGTTGCAGTAGGAGGAATTCTTGCTGTATGTACACGTAATTTTGTCAATTTTGAGTTGGGTATGGGACCGGTCATTGGCTCCTTTATAGGGGCTATGGTGGTGAGTCTTGTGGCAGTGAAGGCCGTTCATTGGTTTCATGTCCCCAATCACGTGTTGACTATTCCTTCCGTTATACCGATGATTCCAGGCGTGTTGATGTATCGTGCTCTTTTTGCCCTTATCAATATGCATGGAGTGGTTGGTGAAGTAACGGTAGCCGTATCCAATGGTATCAATGCTTCGTTGATAATTCTTTGTATTGCATTGGGGGTGGCGGTGCCTAATATTTTTGCCCGTCGTTATATAGCTAAAGACCGCCAGCGTTTTCTGGAGGAAGAATTGCAGAAACGTAGGGAAAGAGGTAAGTTTTTGGAATGGTAAATCCTTATTTCGGGAATATATTTTATAAAAGAGACTGTAACATCGCAGTCTCTTTTTCTTTATATGTAATATGGATTTTATCAGTGCATCCACTCTTTTATTAATGTTATTACTTGTTCCTTTTCTGCTTCGGGTAACGTATTGATACGTGCCCTATGGCTTCCTCCGGGTTGTATGAATACGTGGATATTCTTTTTCTCTTTCAGCCAGGTTACTCCTGCAGCTGTCCAAGGGTCATTTTCTCCGTAGATAAAAATCATTTTAGGATCATTCTCCTTTAGATATTTCTTAATTTTTCTGCTCAATGTCTTGTCGAAACTCATGTCTTTTAACTCCTCAGGCAACATCATACGGTGCAAATAGCCTTTACTGGACTTGATGGATAGATATTTCTTGAAGGGATGGATATCGTAACCATAGTATCCGAGTTCGCGTGCAGCCTGTACGAAGAATGAAGTTTCACCACTGTTAGAAGTAAAATAGGAAGGTTCACTGATGGATAGCAAATGAGCAAGGATTTTTTCATCTGAAGCCGTAACTGGTGGAATATAGCTGATGGGAGTGCCCCATTGCCAAAAAGCGAAAGAATATTCCAATACCGAATAATCGTAAATTTCTTCAATAGGTACACGGAAGTTATAGCCTTTATCTTGGCAATACTTCTCAAATACAGGCAATAACGTTGCTTTTCGTTTTAATGTTTCCAGTTGAAAATCTTTAACTTTCTTGCGGTCTTCGGCTGTAGAAACTCTCCGGAGGAAAGGTTCATGGCGTCCGTCTTCTGCAGCATAGCAGAGCGGAGCCACGTAGGCTACGGAGATATCTACATCATCCGGATAGAATGTACGATAAAGTAGGGTAGTCTGACCTCCTTTACTGATACCGGTTGCAATCCATTTACCCGAATAAATATTCTTAAAAGTTGTGGTAATGGCATGTAGGTCGTCAGCAGAATTCTCAGCCGTCAGATATTGCCAGTCTTTGGGGTCGGGAGTCGATCCGAGAAAATAGCGATACTCTACGAATATCATATTGGCATTAAGCAATTTTGATAGTTCTTCACGGTATTGGGGATTGAGAGCATATGTAGCTCCATAACCTTCGGTGACAAGTACTGTCGGTCGGTCATAACCGACATGAGAAACAATGATACGTTGGCGAAAGCTCCCTTTTTCGGGATGGCGATGATCCAGTGGTTGAGTGAAATAGGTTACATACTTTTCCGGGAATACAGTCGTTTCTAACTGTTTAACTTCTGTAATAGCGGAAATCTTATTGAGTTTTTGTAGTAAATTGTTTTGTGCCGACAGTGAAACTGTTACACATAGAAATAACAGCAAAAATGTTGCATGATAATTGCGTAGTTTTTTCATGGTTTCGTAGTTTATTGGACAAAGGTACGACAAAAAAGTGAAACACGGAAAGACATAGTGATAGAATTGATTTACAAGGGGTTTGATTGAGCTGCCTATATTCATGAAGCCATAAAAAGCACTGCCGAAGCCAAATCAAGACACCGCTACGTTTCTTGTTCGTAACCATGCCCGAAAGGGTGTGAAATGGATACGAATAGCGAAACAAATCTTTAAGACATAGTAAGTTGCTGACAACTCACGCAAAAAAATCAGGTCACGGAAAAAGATTGCACCGTTCCTCACCGTTTTGCGTACCCTAAAAGGGTTCTTCTGGATAAATCACCCTGATTTCATAGAAATCATAAGCAAGTCTGTAACTTTTTGAAGATTTGATTCGTCTATGTCATATAATTCTAATATCTTTGCGCCAAACTTTATCTTTGTTGAATAACATGGCTAAATTAAATCGTTTAAAAGCAGTTCTTGCAGAGCAGGACAAAACCAGCAAGTGGTTAGCAGAACAAGTAGGCAAGTCTGCTTGTACTGTTAGTAAATGGTGTAATAACAGTGTTCAGCCTGATTTGAATACTCTTGACAAAATAGCAACTCTACTTGAGGTTGATAGGCGTGATTTATTGACACCTTCCAATCAAGAGTAAATTATGACTTTTTCTTTGGAAGATCTTCGTTTTCAAATAAATGAACTTTTTCCATACAAATAAAAACAATGAATGGTACTGTTCCGCATATAGTTCAATATCAAGGTTCGAAGAGAAATCTTGCACCACAAATCTTGCCATATTTCCCGCAACGGTTTAACCGCTTGATTGAGCCTTTCGCTGGAATGGCGGCTATAACTATTGCCGTATCTAGACTGAATAAAGCCCAATCATATCGTCTCAACGATCTCAATACACCTCTTGTAAGTGTGTTGGAGGAAGTTATAAACAACCCCCAACGCTTACTTGATGATTATACACGGGTTTGGAGTGAGCAATTAACTTATGAGGAAGGTGGTGTTGCACACTATTATAAAGTTCGTGATGATTTTAATAATGGCAACCAATGCGCAGCCAACATGTTATACTTATTGGCACGATGTGTAAAAGGCTCTGTTCGATATGGTAACAATGGGCAATTTAACCAATCTCCTGACAAAAGAAGAAAAGGAACGTCACCTACTAATCTTGCGAGGAATATTTTTCGTATTTCGAATTATTTAAAGAATAGAACTGAATTTTCTTCAATAGATTATAGAGAAGTGTTACAAATGACTAATCCTGGTGATATTGTTTATATGGATCCCCCGTACCAAGGTGTTTGTGCTACTAGAGATAGCCGATATTTTTCAGGCATAAACTTCGATGAATTCGTAGAAAGCTTAGAAGATCTCAACAGAAGAGGCATAGATTATATCATCAGTTATGATGGAAGTTGTGGAGATAAGCAATATGGTAACGATTTGCCGAATGAACTTGGGCTTAGAAAGGTAATGCTTAACGCTGGTCTTTCCAGTCAAGCTCTGTTATTAGGGAAAAAAGAAGTTACTTATGAGGCTTTGTATCTAAGTCCAAATCTCCAGAATGTGGCACAACCAAAAGTACAAGAACAATTAATATTCGCATTATGAAATATCCAAAAGACATACTTGATAAACTCAACGCAATTACAGACAAACGTCCAGCTACTGTAATTCAACATATTCTAAAACACAGCTTCATTACTACCGAAGAGCTTGAGAAGAATTACGGATATAAACATGCCCCAAGAGCGGCTAGAGACGTTAGGGAACGTGGTGTAAATCTTGTTACTTACACTGTAAAGAGCAGCGAAGGAAAGAGTATTGGAGCATACAAGTTTGGCGACCCCGTATTTGCGGACAATAAGTTGTCTAAGGTAGCAGGTAGGACCGCACTCTCAGAAGCCTTAAAAAAGGCTCTAATTGACAAGTATGGCTCGGTATGTTTCATATATCTTCAACCTATGGAAGAAAGGTTGCTGCAAGTGGATCATCGCATACCTTATGAAATAGACGGTGAACAAGACGAAAATAACATTGACTGTTACATGTTGTTAAGCCCCTCTGCAAACCGAGCAAAATCGTGGACGTGTGAACATTGTCCCAATTGGACATCAAAAGATGTAGAAGTCTGTAAAAATTGCTTCTGGTCTCATCCTGAGAATTACACTCACATTGCAGGTAAAGATGAGCGAAAGATTGTTGTAACTTTTACAAACAACGAAATTGACGATTATGAACAGTTGATAAGTCTCGTTGGTGTTAAAAATGCCGAACAAACAATCAAAGACCTCGTTTCAAACTTTATAAACGAACAATCAAACGAAGACTAACATGTAACAGCCTTACCCATAGCAAATGCTTCAGCTTATATAATGGCGTTAGTTTGTCCCTAATGGAGCAATTAGAAGATAATTCTATCGACATGGTATTAGCTGACCCTCCGTATTTCTTGTCAAGTTGTAGGCGCATGGATATTGCTGGTCGTAATGTTCACTCTGAGAAAGGTTTGTAGAACAGGTGTTGTTCCACTCGTATGTCGGCGGTTCATCCAGGGCCAACTATTCCCACCTTTTTTTCTATGCCGCCGCGCAGGTCCTGCTTTACGACTTCAGGCATACAGGTTTCTGGGGAACGGAGGCCGAAAGCTTCACAGTTGACAATTCATCAAACGAATAATGTTTGGAGCCATCGTGATAAGGGAAAAGAAATGCGCGATAACGGTAAACTTTGCAGGACATCACGGATACCGGCAAATAATTGAGGATACCTCAGGTTAACCGTATAGGAGACCTCTCACACCAAAATATCAGATGTCAAATAATAATCTGACGGGACTTCCGTCGGACGACTGGGTGTGTCTTAAATCTGCCGATCTATAAAATCGGGGGAGGGAGATACAGACACATCTTCATAACTAAATCCGGTTTGATACAACACCCCCATAGTTTCCTATAGCGCCTTCAATGATATACGAGAATCAACATGGCATCTAAAAAACTATTTCCGGAACGCCTTTGAACTGAGGGATGAATTATATATGTTAGACGTGAAGCAATGCTCTTTTCTTTGGCTATGCGGTAGTCGGAACACGTTTGTTCAAGCAATGGTGTGCCGACGGATAAAATCGCTTTTACAGAAAAACTAATGAATAAGGGAATAAAATAATCCTGGAATTTCTTTCAAAATCTCGGATAAAACAGCTATTTTTACACGCGAAGAGTTCTTTGAAGGTTACGCAACACGCAGAAGGATAATGCAGTAGATAACTAACTAAATCGTAACCTATTACTATCAAGAGCGATAATCCAACGCTCATTTTCAGCAAATTAGACCTTTTTCGTAACTTCTGAGGACAAAGATACTGTTTTTACCACAGATTATGTAAAAACAGAGAGAGAGAACTACCTCACGGTACTTCTCCCTCTACAAACTTAAAACAACCAACAAAAGAAATAGATAATTTTAATGTCTAATCTTTTTCTTATCGAATGAATAACAATTCTCTGTACTTGGGCAGTGTCCACATCTGGTTGTCAACGATGAGCTCCAACTTATCGATATGATAACGGATTTCTTCCATCATCGGTACAATATTATCGTGGTAGGCGATGGCTTTTTCACGTTCACACTCAATTTTGTTGGCCACTTTTCGGGCTTCAATCATAGTGTCGACATGTTCTTTTATGAAAGCCGTACGATCCGCAATCTCTTCGATAAGTTCTATATTTTTGGCCGATAATTTTACTGCTTTTTCTGCTGTAAACAAGTTCTTCATCTTGTATACATTGTCCACCAGATCCGTTTGATACTGGGTAGCTACGGGGATGATGTGGTTCATCGCCAGATCTCCGAGGACACGGGCTTCAATCTGGATCTTTTTAGTGTAGGTTTCCCATTTCACCTCATTGCGGGCTTCTAGCTCCTTTTTTGTCATGACACCGATGGATTCGAACATCTTGATATTTTCCGGTTTCAGATAGTTATCAAAGATGACGGGTACACTGGTTTCGCAGTCCAGACCGCGCCGTGCTGCTTCCGCTTTCCACTCATCACTGTAACCGTTACCGTCAAAGTGGATAGGTTTACAGATTTTGATGTATTTGCGGATAACGTCAAGGATGGCTGAAACTTTCGGCTCACCTTTTTCGATAAGTTTATCCACATCTTTTTTAAATTCCTTCAGTTGTTCTGCAAGGGCAGAGTTCAGTGCAATCATAGCGCTGGCACAGTTTGCTTCCGAACCTACGGCACGAAACTCAAATCGGTTGCCGGTGAAAGCAAACGGGCTGGTACGATTACGGTCGGTATTATCGATGAGTAGTTCCGGTATTTGCGGAATATCCAGTTTCATGCCTTGTTTACCGCTTAGGCTTACCAGGTCGTCTTTCGTACTTTCCTCGATATGCTCTAGTACCTGTGACAGCTGTTTGCCGAGGAAACTGGAAATAATTGCAGGAGGCGCTTCATTGGCACCCAGTCGATGGGCATTTGTTGCGCTGGAAATACTGGCTTTCAACAAACCGTTGTGTTTGTAAACCGCCATCAAGGTATTCACGATGAAAGTGATGAAACGCAGGTTGTCTTCGGGTAACTTTCCCGGACCCATCAACAGGATACCGGTATCGGTTCCCAATGACCAGTTGTTGTGTTTGCCACTACCATTGATACCCTTAAATGGTTTTTCGTGTAGTAATACACGGAAACCATGATTACGGGCAATCTTACGCATCAACGACATAATGAGCATATTATGGTCTACTGCTAGGTTACATTCTTCGAAAATAGGGGCTAATTCAAACTGGTTGGGAGCTACTTCATTGTGACGTGTTTTAACGGGGATACCAAGTTTCAATGCCTCGATTTCCAGCTCTTTCATAAAAGCGGCCACACGGGCAGGAATTGCTCCGAAATAGTGGTCTTCCAACTGCTGGTTTTTGGCACTGTCGTGTCCCATCAGGGTACGACCGGTCATTAACAAGTCGGGACGGGCAGCATACAGACCTTCATCAATCAGGAAGTATTCCTGTTCCCACCCCAAATAGGCATATACTTTTTTTACTTCTGGATTGAAGTAGTGGCATACGTCTACAGCGGCTTTGTCTACGGCACGTAGGGCCTTCAGCAACGGTGCTTTGTAGTCTAGGGATTCACCGGTGTATGCAATGAAGATAGTCGGGATACAAAGTGTGTCATCCACAATGAACGCGGGAGAGGAGGGATCCCATGCTGAATAACCTCGTGCTTCGAACGTATTGCGTATACCACCATTCGGAAAACTGGATGCATCCGGTTCCTGCTGCACGAGCAGTTTGCCGGTGAATTCTTCCATCATACCGCCTTTACCGTCATGTTCCACGAAAGCATCATGCTTTTCGGCAGTGCCTTCGGTCAACGGATGAAACCAGTGGGTGTAATGGGTGGCGCCCATTTCAATCGCCCATTTCTTCATGCCGGCAGCTACTTCATCCGCAATACTGCGGTCCAGCGGCGCGCCGTTGTCAATCACGTCAGTCAACTTGGCATATACCTTACTGGGTAAATACCTGAACATCTTTTCTTTGTTGAATACATACTTGGCGAAGTACTCCGACGGGCGTTCCGCCGGAACTGCCACCGCAACGGGTTTCTTCTTGAACGCCGTCTCTACTACTCTGAATCTCAATTTTGACATAATACCTTGAGTTGTAATTGTTGGTTTAAAAAACTATGTTAGAGTAAAAAAATCTCTTTTATGCTGTATAAGCCGATTCGCCGTGTTCGTAAATATCAAGTCCTTCTTCTTCAATTCGTTTGGAGACACGGAGACCGTGTACCTTGTCGAGGACTTTGAAGATGATGTATCCCATACCTGCCGCCCATGCGCCTATTATCAGTGCGCCGAATGCCTGTGCGCCAAGTAATCCTGCGCCTGCGCCATAGAAGAGGCCTTCGCTGGTGGAAAACAGTCCGGTGAGGATGGTTCCTGTGAAGCCGCATACACCGTGTACAGAACTTGCACCTACAGGATCGTCAATCTTCAAAGTCTTGTCAATAAATTCTACAGAATATATCATCAATATGCCGCAAAGAGCACCTATAATGACGGAACCTAACGGAGATACCATATCGCATCCTGCCGTGATACCTACTAAACCGGCCAGAATTCCATTCAGAGTCAATGATAAGGAAGGTTTCCCATATTTCATCCAACTAACTGCTAATGCAAAGAAACCGCCTGCGCATGCTGCTAAGTTTGTGTTCAGGAATACTAATGAGATAGCCACCTGATCATCGGTAGTAGCGGCTGCCAATTGTGACCCCGGGTTGAAACCGAACCATCCAAACCAGAGGATAAATACACCTAGCGCTGCAATAGTTAGGTTATGTCCGGGAATGGCCTTTGATTTTCCATCTTTTCCATATTTACCGATACGTGGACCTAGAATTGTAGCGCCGACCAGTGCAATCCAACCGCCTACGGAATGTACGATGGTAGAACCTGCAAAGTCATGAAAAGTCGTTCCAAATACGTTCATCATGAAAGAACCTTCTTCACCATTCATCAACCAACCACCACCCCACGTCCAGTGACCGGACACCGGATAAATCAATACACTGATGAAAATAGTGTATATCAGATACATAGAGAACTTGGTACGTTCTGCCATAGCGCCCGAAACGATGGTTGCGGCAGTGGCGCAGAATACGGTCTGGAATACGAGAAAGCCTTCGGTTGGCAATGATGAGGTGTCGGGCAGACCATTGCTTTCAAATATCAGGCTCATGAAGTGGGGAGTCCCGAAGAAATCACCCAGACCGAACATGATGCCGAAACCTATAAACCAGTAGAGCAGTGAGCCGAACATGAAGTCTACAAAGTTTTTCATCAGGATGTTGGCGGTATTCTTGGTGCGGGTAAATCCGGCTTCAACCAATGCAAAGCCCGGTTGCATAAAGAACACCAGCATAGCTGCCAGCAGCATCCACACAGTGTTGACACCGGAAACCAATTGAGAAATCGTGTCTGTCACTGCTTCTTCTTCGGCAGGAACTACTTCTCCGGAGGCAACCACATCGGCGGCAACAGCCGCTACACTGTCCGTCACGACGAAATCTTGTGCGTACGTATCTGTAGTAAAGCAGAAAGCCGCGAATATAGCAAGGGCTATACACAGTTTGGTAAAACTGCATATCATATATTTATCCATAATCTCTTTGATTTTTGTTGTACTTGTATTTTTACTTGTCACCGGGCACGCCGTCCGGTGGACTTTGAGTGATTTAAGTGCTGTCTGTTATCTTTCCTGTTCGGCATTATAGAGAGCGATGTCACCTCTTTCGGCCGTGCGGATGCGGATAGCGTCTTCAATGGGGATGACGAAGATGCGGCCGTCACCTATTTCGCCGGTTTGCGCTGCCTTGATAATGGCCTGTACGGTCTTCTCCGCATTTTTATCGCGTACCACGATAGAGATTAGAATCCGTTCAATGGAACTGGTGTCGTATAGTACGCCACGGTAGATACGGGCTTGTCTTGATTTCCCGATGCCTCTTACGTCATAGTAAGAGAACCATTCGATATCCGCTTCGAGAAGCGCGTCCTTCACTTCCTCGAATTTGGTTTTGCGGATGATAGCTTCAATCTTTTTCATACCTTCAATTGTTTTGCGGTTCTTAAAAACTTAATCCTACTACAAAGTATGCACCTTCTGTCCTGGGGTTCCAGGTTGCCTTGGCAAACAGCGGCAGAGAGAATGAGTCGGTAATCTTGATTTCCTTTGAGGCGCCGAGGCTGATGTCGCATACGGCAAATCCGTTGGAGCCGGGACATTTGTCTTCTACATAATTATAGAAACTTGTTTCCCAAGGAGTGGCACCGATTTCGGCTGTCCAGTCCAGACCGCCTAACTTGAAGGGAGCCGCTACCGAGATATAGGAAGAATAGGCACGTTTTCCGTTGTATCTTGTGTAATCATCTCCTGCGAAGTTCGTATACCAGTTTACAGTTACCAGACCGAAATCATAACCTACCTGTGCTTCGAATACATGAGCTGTCTCATGAGCGGCATAGTGCATATAACCTGCATTTCCGTTAAACCAATAATCAGTAATCGATACACTGAAATCACCTATGGAGTAGCCTAACGTGAGGTCAAGTTCTTTAGGGTCTTTACTTTCGATGCCTACTGAACCCCAAGCTTCCAGGGAGAAACCTTTATAGGATATGGATACACTCGGCTGCAGACTGACACCGCCTAAGTCCTGACCGCGCCAGATGTAACCGCTTACCAAATCGGCACCTACCGATGCTTCTACCTTGTCTTGTGCTTTTGCCATGAAAGGCAATGTCATTGATAATAACACCATTGCTATCATTCCTAATTTAGTGTTTCTTGTTTTCATATCTTCTTACCTTTTTAATTAGAATAATTGCGGATGATCAAGTCCGACTCTGTTTTTATAATATTGCGTTTAAACTATTCTTTTTTATTATTTTATCCAGTTTCTGATACGTCGAATCGCCTCTACGCAATCTTCGTATTTACCGAAGGCAGTTAGACGGATATATCCTTCGCCACTTGGACCAAATCCCACACCGGGAGTTCCTACTACATTGGCTTCGTACAACATTTGCTCAAAAAAACGCCAGGAACTTGTACCATTAGGCGTTTTTAGCCAGATATAAGGAGCATTCACTCCACCGTACACTTTCAATTTCGCAGCTTCCAAACCTTCCTTCATCGTTCGGGCATTATTCATATAGTAATCAATCGTTTCTTTTATTTGTCTTCTGCCCTCAGGTGTGTAGATAGCTTCCGCAGCCCGTTGGGTAATGTAGCTGGTACCGTTGAACTTGGTACACTGACGGCGGTTCCAGAGTTTGTTGAGCGGAATACGTTCTCCTTCCAACGTAGCGGCTGTCAGTTCTTTCGGCACTACTGTGTATCCGCAGCGAACTCCTGTAAATCCGGCAGTCTTCGAGAAGCTACGGAACTCGATGGCACATTTTTTGGCTCCTTTTATTTCATAGATCGAGTGGGGTACATCTTCTTCTTGGATAAATGCCTCGTAAGCGGCATCAAACAAGATGAGTGTATCATTTTCGAGTGCGTAATCCACCCATTTTTTCAGTTCAGGTTTGGTTAAGGTAGTACCTGTTGGGTTATTTGGGTAACAAAGATAAACAATATCGATACGTTTGTCTGGAATTTCCGGAATAAAATTGTTTTCGGCAGTGCAGGGTATATAGGTCACGTTACTCCATTTGCCGTCTTTTTCCAATATTCCGGCGCGTCCGCACATTACGTTACTGTCAATATATACCGGATAGATGGGATCGGTTACCCCCACACTGTTATCATGGCGAAGAATATCTCCGACGTTCCCCGTGTCACTTTTGGCTCCATCGTTTATGAAGATCTCCGTTGAACTGAAGTGAATACCACGTGCCACATAATCGTGTTTAATGATAGCTTCAATCAAAAAATCATATCCCTGTTCCGGTCCGTAACCACGGAATGTCTTAGCATCGGCCATCTCTTCCACTGCCTTATGCATCGCTTCGATACAGACAGGTGGCAGTGGCCGGGTAACATCTCCGATACCCAGACGAATGACGTCTTGTTTGGAGTGTGTTATCCTGAAAGTATTTATCTTTTTAGCTATGTCTGAAAATAGATAACTACCCGGTAACTTTAAAAAATGTTCGTTAACTAATGCCATATTCTTTGTTGTTTTAAGTGTTCATCATTTTTCCTTTATCTCTGCTTCTCCTTCAAATACCTTTGTGGCTCTTCCAGTCATTAAAACATGTCCGGTTGCAATCTCCCATTCAATGAGAAGTGTACCTCCATCCATAATGATTTCCGTTTTTCGTCCTGATCGTCCTGTTTGACAAGCGGCTACAGCCGTGGCACAAGCTCCCGTACCGCAAGCTTGGGTTATTCCTGATCCCCGTTCCCATACACGCATTCTTATTCTGTCTTTTCCCAATATTTGTGCAAACTCCACATTGATTCGTTCCGGGAATAAAGAATGGTATTCCAGTTTAGGGCCTACGGAAGTTAAATCTATACGATTAATATCATCCACAAAAACAACCAGATGCGGATTTCCCATAGATACGGTGGTTCCGATAAGTCGTTCACCATTCACGGTAATAGGATGTTCTTTCATCGGTTTTGCTCCCATCCCATCATAGTCCACAAGTTCATTAGTCGGAATACCCATATCAACAGTCACAGTATTTACTTCACCATTTATTATGTGAAGTTTCAGGATTTTAATTCCTGATAAGGTATCAAGTGTTATTTCTGTCTTTTTTGTCAATCCATAATCAAAAACATATTTTCCGATACATCGGCTGGCATTGCCGCACATCATGGCTTCCGAACCATCAGCATTAAAAATACGCATGCTGAAGTCTGCTTTGGGAGAACGCCCGATAAGTACCAGACCGTCACTGCCAATTCCCGTATGCGGTACACTCCATCTTTTCGAAAGTTCTCCGGGATTTTCGATGGAGTATCGGGTAGTGTCTATATAAATGTAGTCATTTCCTTCGCCATGCATCTTGGTAAATCTTATACTTCTTGTCATTTTGTATTTTAACTTCTTGTTAATATATCTTTTTGCTTTATTTATGTGCAAATATACGACGTTTTGAAATATTTTTTTGCTAAACAGGTGCCTTATTTCTATTTGTTTATACTTATACTTTCATTCAATATAAATATAAGTCAATCATCTTTCAATTTAAAAGTTTATAACGGTCATATTTATATAAATTGTAATATCAACAAGAAAAATATCTGAAATAGATAAATAAAAATGTTCAGTAATTGGAGTTTTAGGTACTTATGAAAAGAATAAATCCGTTTCATCTGTGATAAAATGAAACGGATTTACCTGTTTTTACTGACTATATGTATCGCGATAAGTCAATCCTTCATTAATGTTTCTTCCAATAATATCGGTTCGTTGGTAGTGATAAAATCTACCTTATGATTGATGAGCCATTCCATATCCTTGACGTTATTTACAGTCCAAGCATTGACTTTCAGTCCTAAGTTATGACATTCTTTAATCCATTCGGGATGTTTTTTGAATACGCTGTAATGATAGTCGGGTCCGGTACATCCCCATTCTTTCAGTTCTTCCGGGGTGAGGTCTCCTTCCAAATAGTATACGGGGGTTCCTTGAGGCGCACGGCGGATAAACTCTTTAGTGGCGTGGCGGGAAAAGGTGATGTATTCCATACGATCTTCCAATCCCATATCTTTAACCATCTTTACAATACTTTCCACGGCGTGTGTTTCTTGTTCCGGAGTTTTATGGGCTTTCAGTTCAAGGATAAGGCGTGTTTTCAATCCTTTCGCTTTTTCAAGATATTGTTGCAGGGTAGGGAGCGGCTCGCCGTTATCCAGTATTACTGCCGTACACTCTTGGGTGGTAGATTTTTGCATATTTACACCTTTAAAGGTGGCGTCATGGTTCACTACCAACTGATTATCAGTAGTAAGCCATACGTCAAATTCGGTACCGTAGCAGCCAATGGAATCGGCTTTAACCAGTGATGCGATGGAGTTTTGCGCAGAACCATCGATTTTCCAAAAGCCACGATGAGCAATCACCTGAGTTTTCTGTGCTTGCATAGTACCGCATGCGGCAAGCACTAACGAGATAGAAAGAATAATTTTTCTTAAATTCATCATTATTAAAGTTTTGATATTTACTCTGTCAAAGATAATGGAAGCTTTGCAAATATAAAATAGATTGTCTGTTACGGTTTCAATAAATTAATGTAATTATGCATATGGTCGGTATATCATGAAGGTTTTTCCTATGAATATTTTTATTCATCATTATCAATATCTTTGTTACTAAGAAAAGACGTACGACTTGTACGTCATTTGTTTAACTCCTAAAGAAGAGAGTAGTAATATGCCTATTCCATATTTTGTGAGACAAAAGAAGAACTTTCTGAATAAAGCGAAGAGTGGATTGTGATATGCCGTTATCCGTAAAATTCAGAAGCGGAGCGAAGTGAATGAGAAAGAAATCGGAGAAATGGTGGCTATGCGCAGTGGTTTCAGCCGTGGAGTGGTCAAAGGGGGAAACGCCCGGTGAAGTGAAAGTCTCAAAAGTCTATTTTATGGCAAACAGGAATATGTTGTAAAGATTGAAAAAAGAGAAGTGTACCCGCATGCCCTTAAGCCGGTATTTACCTAAAGAACTTCTGTCGCCGGAATTACTGAAAGAAGAGACGGATATGGAAAAACTTGAAAACGGTGAGTTTTAAAATCCGTCTCTTGGCTTATTTTACAGATTTAGGTATCAGTAGGCTTCTTTGTGTATTCCGGTAACAGCACGTCCGCTTGGGTCGTTCTTCCCTTGGAAGGAGGCATCCCATGAAAGCGCCTCGGCAGTGGAACAGGCTACACTAGGCACACTCGGTACGCTCAGGGCTGCATTTATACTGGGAAAGTGTTCTGCGAAAATAGTACGATAATAATACTCTTCTTTGTTTTGTGGAGTATGAATGGGGAAACGTTCTGCAGCATGTGCCATCTGTTCGTCGCTGACGGCAGCGGCAGTGATAGCTTTCAGGGTATCAATCCAAGAGTAGCCCACACCATCGGAAAATTGCTCCTTCTGTCGCCATGCCACGCTTTCAGGTAACAGGTCGGCAAAAGCTTTGCGAACTATTTTCTTTTCAATCTCTTTGCCCGGACACATCTTGGTGATAGGATTGATACGCATGGCCACATCCAGAAATTCTTTGTCGAGGAACGGTACACGACCTTCCACACCCCAGGCAGCAAGACTCTTGTTGGCACGCAGACAGTCGTACATGTGCAATGTGGAAAGCTTGCGCACAGTCTCTTCGTGGAAGGCTTGCGGAGTGGGAGCCTTATGGAAATAGAGATAACCGCCGAAGACTTCGTCGGCTCCTTCACCGCTGAGCACCATTTTGATACCCATGCTTTTGATGACGCGTGCCAGCAGATACATCGGGGTAGAAGCCCTCACGGTAGTCACATCGTAAGTTTCGATGAAATAAATGACATCACGGATGGCATCCAGTCCTTCTTGGATGGTATAGTTTATTTCATGATGAACCGTACCGATGTATTGTGCCACTTCACGTGCTTTGAGCAGGTCGGGTGCTCCTTTCAGACCTACTGCGAAAGAGTGGAGTTGAGGCCACCAAGCATCGGATTTATTGTCCGTTTCAATACGTTTGGCGGCATATTTTTTGGCAATGGCAGAGATGACGGAAGAATCAAGTCCGCCGGATAATAGTACTCCGTAAGGTACATCAGACATGAGTTGCCGTTGTACGGCATCTTCAAGGGCATAACGTACGGCAGAGATCTGCATGTCATAGGTTTTACGGTTGATAGCGGTGGAAGAGGTATTGTATTCGGTGACAGGGATATAGTTATCCTTCACATTTTGGTAGTCCATCCAGTCCCGGGTGTACCAACGGTGCATTTTTCCTTCACGTCCCCAATAGTAGTGACCCGGAAGAAAAGGTTTATATTCGTCGCAGAAACCTTCGAGTGCTTTCAGTTCGCTACCGAAATAGATATGGCCTTCTTTATCTTTTCCTATATATAAAGGTATAACACCGATAGGATCACGGGCAATCAGATAATCGTCCGTCTCTTCGTCATAGAGGGCGAAAGCAAAGATACCGTTCAATTCTTCGAGGAAGTGAATACCTTTGTCTTTGTAGAGGGCGAGAATGACCTCACAGTCCGAACCTGTCTGAAAGGCATATTTACCTGAATAACGTGCACGGATTTCGCGGTGATTGTATATCTCACCGTTGACGGCAAGAATTTGTTTACGATCCGGCGAGTACAGAGGTTGTCCTCCAGATTGAGGGTCAACGATGGATAGACGTTCGTGTGCCAGGATGGTTGAACCGCCTACGTAAATACCGCTCCAATCCGGTCCGCGATGACGAATTTTCTGCGCCATCTTGAGCGCCTTGTTTCTCAACTCTTGAGTTTGATATTGTATGTTGAAGATACCTGTTATTCCACACATGATATTATTAAGTATAAAGTATAAGATATAAAAAAATGATCGGGTTATTATTAAGAGAGATATTTGTCTATCTCTGCCGCTACCTTGCGTCCGTCTGCCAGTGCACGTACTACAAGACTGGTACCATTGGCAGCGTCACCGGCAATAAATACATTTTCGGGGAGTTGTGGATGTTCCGGTTTCAGGAAACCCATGGCGAGCAGTACCATATCGGTTTCTATTATTTCTTTCTTCCCTGTAGGTTTCATGGTAGGGCGGTTATCGCTTTTTTCCGAAAACCATTCCACTTCTTCCACTTCTACACCACAAACCTTGCCGTTCTTACCGATAAACCGGTTGGAGGCCAATGACCAGCGACGGGTGCAACCTTCTTCGTGACTGCTGGTGGTTTTCAACACCACGGGCCATTGCGGCCAAGGAGTGGCATCATTATGCCCTACAGGGGGCTGAGGCATGATTTCAATTTGAGTTACGCTCGTGGCTCCTTGACGGATACTTGTACCGATGCAGTCCGAACCGGTATCTCCGCCACCGATAACGAGTACTCGTTTACCTTTTGCATTGACAAGATCTTCTTTAGAGAATGTTTCTCCGTCGAGAATACGGTTTTGCTGTGATAGCATATCAAGTGCAAAGTAGATACCTTTCAACTCACGACCGGAAATGGTCAGATCGCGGGCTATAGGGGTTCCGGTACAGACAGCGTATGCATCGAAACCTGTGGGTAGTTTTTGTATATCAATATGGGTACCCATTTCAAACCGGATACCTTCGGCTCTCAATACATTCATACGGCGATCTATCACTTCCTTAGGAAGTTTAAAGTTGGGAATGCCGTAACGAAGCAGTCCACCTGGCATGGGCTTACTGTCGAATATTGTGACCTCGTAACCACGGATATTCAGTTGCACGGCAACGCTCAATCCGGCAGGACCTGCGCCGATAACGGCTACTTTTCTCCCATTGCGCTTGGGACGGAAAGGTACGATATATTCCTCGCGAAAAGCGGCTTCAGCAATGGCAGCCTCATTCTCGCGTATAGTAACCGGAGAATTGCAGGAGAGTTTTAGTATACACGATTTTTCACAGAGGGCTGGACAGATACGTCCCGTAAATTCGGGAAAGTCGTTCGTTTCGTTCAGTACTTGATAGGCTTCACGCCATTTCCCTTTATAGAGCGCGTCCTGAAACTCTGGTTGCTTGTTGCCTAACGGGCATGACCAATGACAGAATGGTACACCACAGTCCATACACCGTGATGCCTGGAGTTTGCGATCATGACTGTTTAGCGTCTGTTCTACTTGACTGAAATCGGTGATACGTTCGTGTATCGGACGATAACCCGCTTCCTGGCGCGGGATATTTAGAAATGCTTTTGGATCTCCCATGATGATTTACGATTGAAATTAGCTTATTGACATTTGTGATTTATCATAACTCAGTAGTCACGTTGCATATCTGCAATTTTCTGTTGCAACTTCTTCATTTGTTCTTCTTGCAATACCTTTTTGTATTCGATGGGGACTACCTGAATGAATTGGTCTACATAGTGTGTCCAGTCATCAAGCATGGTACGTGCCAGTTTGGAACCGGTGTAGAGATAATGCTGACGGATCAGTTCATGCAGTTCCTTACGATAAGAAGCCTCTTCGATGAGACTCAGTTCTACCATCTCCATGTTGCAGAAGTAGTCGAAATTATTTTCTTTGTTCCATACGTATGCCACGCCTCCGGACATACCTGCGGCGAAGTTTCGTCCTGTTTGTCCAAGAACGACCACGCGGCCACCGGTCATGTACTCGCAACAATGGTCGCCTACACCCTCTACCACAGCAATTGCACCGGAGTTGCGGACAGCGAAACGCTCGCCTACACGACCGTTGATGTAAACCTCGCCACTGGTAGCACCGTAGAGAATGGTATTACCTGCAATTGTATTTTTCTCCGCATCAAAGTTACTGCGGACCGGAGGAAGTACAGCGATGCGTCCACCGCTCAACCCCTTTCCCAAATAGTCGTTTGCTTCACCTTCCAGCTTGAAGTTGACACCCGTAACAAGGAAAGCGCCGAAACTCTGTCCGGCAGATCCCTTGAACTTGATGTTTAATGTATGTTCTGGTAGTCCGTCGGCTCCATATTTTGCGGCGATGGCTCCAGAAAGCATGGCACCGCAAGCACGATCGGTATTGGCAATGGTATATTCCAGGGAAATCTCTTTTTGATTTTCTAGAGCTTCGGCGGCGTGCAATATCTCTACGTCTTTGACATGGTCGATACCGTGTTGCTGGTCGATGATGTGACGGATAGCGGCTTCGTTGTTAATGCGTGCCAGTACTTTGTCAAAAGTAATCAACTGGTGTTTCTTTACGTTGTCATTGGGTTTACGAACGATCAAATCCGTACGTCCTATAATATCTTCCATTCTCTTCACGCCGATTTCCGCTAGATATTCACGTACTTCTTGTGCCAGAAAGGTGAAATAATTTACAAGGTATTCGCTACGTCCCATAAAACGTTTACGAAGTTCGGAATTTTGAGTGGCTACACCTACCGGACAAGTATTCTGATTACATTTACGCATCATTACGCAACCCAACACGATGAGGGCTGCAGTGGCGAAACCATATTCTTCGGCACCGAGCATTGCCATCAATACCACATCGCGTCCGGTTTTCAGTTGTCCGTCTACTTGCAGCAATACTTGCCCACGCAGGCCGTTTAGTACTAAGGTCTGTTGCGCCTCACTCAGGCCGAGTTCGGGAGAGATACCGGCATAGCGGATACTCGATGCGGGTGATGCACCCGTACCACCTTCTGCGCCGGAAATGACGATAAGATCTGCTTTTGCTTTTGCTACACCTGCTGCAATGGTACCTACGCCGCTTTCGGCTACCAGTTTCACACTGATTTTAGCTTTCGGGTTGACATTCTTCAGGTCGAAGATAAGTTGTGCCAGATCTTCAATGGAATAAATATCGTGATGAGGTGGGGGAGATATCAGTGATATACCCGGAATGGAGTGGCGTGTTTTGGCAATCACCTGATCTACTTTGAACCCCGGTAACTGACCACCTTCACCGGGCTTGGCTCCTTGGGCAATCTTGATTTGTATTTCATCTGCATTCACCAGATATTCGGTAGTCACACCGAAACGTCCCGATGCTACCTGTTTGATAGCAGAGCGCATATTTGTACTGAAACGTGCTGCATCTTCGCCCCCTTCACCTGTATTGCTACGTCCGTGTAACTTATTCATGGCAAAGGCTATTGCTTCGTGAGCTTCCTGACTGATAGCCCCGAAAGACATGGCACCCGTGACGAAACGTTTCAAAATACTCTCTACCGGTTCTACCTTGTCAATGGAAATGGGATTGTGGCGGAAGTCGAAAAAATCACGCAGAAAGATAGGTTTTTCCTTTTCATCTACCAACTTGGTAAACTCCTTGAACTTCTTATAACTTCCCAACCGCGTAGCCAATTGTAGCGTACTGATAGTCTCCGGGTTCCAGGCGTGTTGTTCACCATCCTTACGGAAGGAGTATAATCCTCTGTTCGGCAATAATGCTGCTTCACCTTTATTTTCTAATACTTCGTTCTTGATTATTTTTTTTCCTTCATTGTGAAAAGCAATGGCATCTTGTGCTACCTCGTCGAGACGGATACCGCCGATAGCAGATTTCAGTCCGCCGAAGTAGGTGTTACTCAATTCTTCACTTAATCCGATAGCTTCGAATATTTTTGCTCCACGATAGGAACGGATGGTACTGATACCCATTTTGCTCATTACTTTGAACAGGCCTTTACAGATGGCTTTGATGTAGTTTTTCTCTGCTGTGGCATAGTCAAGCTGTATTTCCTTGTCGGTTACCAGTTTGTCGAGTACGGCGAATGCCATATAAGGATTTAATGCACTGGCACCAAAACCCAGTAACAGCGCGGCATGCATCACTTCGCGTATTTCTCCACTTTCTACTACTAGTGCAGTTTGTACACGTTTGCCTACCGAAATGAGATGGTGATGTACGGCAGACACAGCAAGTAGTGAAGGAATGGCGGCATGTGTGGCATCTACGTCACGGTCGGTCAGCACAATATAGTTCACACCCTCTGTTACGGAATTCTCGGCGAGTTTACATAGTTCCGCAAGTGATTCCTGTAATCCGGAACGCCCTTTGGAAGCTTCAAACAACATTGGTAATTTTATGGTTTTGAAGCCTTTATAACGGATGTTGCAAAGTAAGTCTAACTGTGTATTAGTCAGTATCGGATGGTTCAGGCGCACCATTTTACAGTGGCTTTCGTTGGGGGTCAGAATATTCATACCTACGGCACCGATATATTCCGTCAGGGACATCACGAGCTCCTCCCGGATAGGGTCGATAGGAGGGTTCGTTACTTGGGCGAATTGCTGGCGGAAGTAATTATATAACAATTGTGGTTTATCGGAAAGTATGGCAAGTGGTGTATCGTTACCCATGGCACTGACGGGCTCGGCACCATTGCTTGCCATCGGCATGATGATTTTTTCTATATCTTCTTTGGAGAAGCCGAAAGTACGTAGCATACTGCCATAATGCTTCACGCTGTGAGGAACTTTACGTCCGCTTTTCAATTCGTTCAGTTCGATACGATTACCGGCAAGCCAAGTACGATAAGGTTTGGCTTCGGCAAGCTGTTTTTTCAATTCTCCGTCATAATATATTTTACCTTTCTCAGTATCAACCAATAAAATTTTACCAGGTTGCAAGCGTCCTTTTTCTTTGATGTCTCCCGGTTCGAAATCCATTACGCCGACTTCACTTGCCACTACCATCATGTCGCTCTTGGTGATGAGGTAACGTGCGGGACGCAGACCGTTACGATCGAGCATACCGCCGGCATACCGTCCGTCACTGAAAAGTAACGCTGCCGGACCATCCCATGGTTCCATTAGGATGGAATGATATTCATAGAAGGCTTTCAAGTCTTCGCTGATAGGGTTCTTTTCGTTGAAAGATTCTGGTATAAGCATCGCCATGGCATGTGGCAGGCTCAATCCCGACATTACAAGAAACTCCAATACATTATCTAATGAGGCACTATCGCTCATGCCTGGCTGAATGAGGGGACGCAGTTCCTTGATGTCGCCAAGTGTGGGAGTGGAGAGCACGCTTTCACGAGCTTCCATCCATCCGCGATTACCACGGATGGTATTGATTTCTCCATTGTGTGCCAACAGGCGGAATGGCTGAGCCAGTCCCCAAGTGGGGAAAGTGTTGGTACTGAAGCGAGAGTGTACCAATGCCAATCCACTGGTGAAATAATTGTTAGTCAGGTCAGGGAAATAGGTACGCAATTGTAAGGAAGACAACATACCTTTGTAGATAATATTTTTTGTCGATAGTGACACGATATAGAAATATTCCCGTGTAGGGATGTCCGACCGGTATATTTTATTTTCTATCCTTTTTCTTATTATATAAAGTTTACGGTCGGCGGTCTCGCTTTCCATGAATCCGGTAATGAAGATTTGTTTGATGTCCGGTTCATTGGCAAGTGCGGTTTCACCTAATATTTCAGGACACGTTGGTACGTTCCGCAGGTGCATCAGAGTTAGTCCTTCCTTTTCTATTTCTTCGATGATCACACTCAATATGGCCGCTTGGGCTTTCTCATCCTTAGGGAGGAATAACAGTCCCGTACCGTACTTGCCTTTTTCGGGAACCGGTATACCTTGTAGCAGAATAAATTCGTGTGGTATCTGTAACATAATGCCGGCACCGTCTCCGGTTTTATTATCGGCACCTTCTGCTCCACGATGACGCATGTTCTCCAATACCTTCAGTGCAGACTCCACTAGTTCGTGCGATTTACCTCCGCAGATGTTTACCAACATACCTACACCACACGCATCGTGTTCGTATGATGCATTGTATAGACCCAACTCTTTGGGCTGTCTTTGTCCGGGCTTTTCTTTTCTTTTGTTGTTAAAAAGATTTTCTTTTCTCATCTTTTACTTTCTTTATTTCTGTATTATGTTTATTCTTTTGTCATAATGTTCGGCAAAAATAAACAATTAATTTCAAAATGATATTTCTTAAATAGGTTTCTATCATATTAAATGTATCTTCTGTTTGGGTTGATTATAATTTGAAAGAAAATATCAGGTGTTTCTTCTAATCTAAAATAAAATGTATTTTTTTTGCTTTTAATTTATAAATTCATCTTTTTGCTTTTAAAATAATATATTCTTTAACGTTTTGATATTAAAATAACTTTTTTCTATTCTTTTGATAAATAAAATGGAGAAAGGTAAACTTTATGTTCTAAATAATATGTATCTTTGTATCGCAAAACCAAATATTGATACATTATGTGTGGAATAGTAGGCTATATAGGTCAAAGAAAAGCCTATCCCATCCTTATCAAAGGTTTGAAGCGGTTAGAGTACCGTGGATACGATAGTGCAGGGGTAGCATTGATCAGTGATAATCAGCAGTTGAATGTGTATAAAGCGAAAGGTAAGGTTTCGGAACTTGAAGCATTCGCTGTCCAAAAAGATATTTCCGGAAACATTGGTATTGCACACACACGCTGGGCTACGCACGGAGAACCTTGTTCTGTTAATGCCCATCCCCATTATTCCTCTTCCAAGCGTTTAGCTCTCATTCATAACGGCATCATTGAAAACTACGCCGTTCTCAAAGAAAAACTTCAAACTAAAGGTTATACATTTCAAAGTAATACGGATACTGAAGTATTGGTACAACTTATAGAATATATCCAGATAACCAATCAGATTGATTTGTTGACGGCTGTGCAATTGTCTTTGCAGGAAGTTATCGGTGCATACGCTGTTGCAGTACTTGACAAGGAACAACCCGATGAAATTATAGCTGCGCGCAAAAGCAGTCCGCTAGTGGTAGGAATAGGAGAGAATGAGTTTTTTTTGGCTTCCGATGCAACGCCTATCGTAGAATATACAGATAAGGTGGTCTACCTGGAAGATGAAGAAATAGCTGTTATCCATCGCGATGAACCGCTGAGAGTGGTAAACCTGAAGAATATGGAATGCTCTCATAAGGTAAAGACTGTTTCTATGAATCTCGGTCAGTTGGAGAAAGGAGGGTATAAGCATTTCATGTTGAAAGAAATCTATGAACAACCCAATTGTATTCACGACTGCATGCGCGGACGCATTAATGTGGAGAGTACGAACGTTGTACTTTCAGCTGTGATTGATTATAGACAACGGTTACTGGATGCTAAACGTTTTATTATCGTGGCTTGCGGAACCTCCTGGCATGCAGCTCTTATAGGTAAGCATCTGATAGAGAGTTTTTGTCGCATTTCAGTGGAAGTGGAGTATGCTAGTGAGTTTCGTTATCGTGACCCTGTTATTGGCGGTAGTGATGTGGTGATTGCCATTTCACAAAGCGGTGAAACTGCTGATACGCTGGCTGCCATAGAACTAGCCAAAAGCCGTGGAGCATTTATATATGGTATATGCAATGCCGTCGGTTCTAGTATCTCCCGTGCCACACATACGGGTTCATATATCCACGTGGGACCGGAAATTGGGGTAGCGTCTACCAAAGCCTTTACGGGACAGGTCACGGTACTCATTATGTTGGCACTGACGCTCGCCCGTGAGAAACAAACGATTGATGAAGCGAAATACCTTACGATTGTTCATGAATTAAGACAAATTCCCGATAAAATGAAAGAGGTCTTGAAACTGGATGACCGTATTGCGGAACTCTCCAAAATTTTCACATATGCGCATAATTTCATCTATCTGGGACGTGGATATTCTTATCCTGTAGCTTTGGAAGGGGCATTGAAACTGAAAGAAATCTCATATATCCATGCCGAAGGATATCCTGCCGCTGAGATGAAACACGGTCCCATCGCTTTGGTAGATGCTGAAATGCCGGTAGTGGTCATTGCCACGCAAAATGGATTATACGAAAAAGTATTGAGCAATATACAGGAGATTAAGGCGCGTAAAGGTAAGGTGATAGCTGTCGTGACGAGAGGAGATACGGTTATCAGTAAAATAGCAGATATCTGTATCGAACTTCCTGGAACAATAGAGTGCCTTGACCCGTTAATAACTACAGTACCTCTGCAATTACTAGCCTATCATATTGCTGTATGTAAAGGAATGGACGTAGATCAGCCGAGAAACCTTGCCAAATCGGTGACAGTGGAATAATTGAAAGAAAGATGATGTGTATATTTTCAATAGATGACACATTTGATATAAACAGATAATTCGTAATTAGTCATTAGTAAATAGATAGATGGAACAACTGAAGCATGAATGTGGCGTTGCCATGATACGCCTGCTGAAACCACTGGAGTACTACGAGCGGAAGTACGGTACATGGATGTATGGGCTGAACAAGCTTTATCTCTTGATGGAAAAACAACACAATCGCGGGCAAGAAGGTGCCGGACTGGCATGTGTAAAGCTGGAAGCCAATCCTGGTGAGGAATATATGTTTCGTGAACGTGCTCTCGGTTCTGGTGCTATTACCGAAATATTCGGTACGGTGCAGAGTCATTTTAAAGATCTCACAAAGGAACAACTACATGATGCAGACTATGCTAAGCGTATGCTACCTTTTGCTGGAGAAATATATATGGGACACCTGCGCTATTCTACTACCGGAAAGTCCGGCATATCTTATGTGCATCCATTTCTCCGCAGAAACAATTGGCGTGCTAAGAATCTTGCTTTGTGCGGTAACTTCAATTTGACGAATGTGGATGAGATCTTTGCGCGTATTACAGCCATTGGGCAGCATCCCCGTAAGTATGCTGATACATATATCATGTTGGAACAGGTGGGACACCGCCTTGACCGTGAAGTGGAGCGTCTCTTTAACCTTGCAGAAGCGGAGGGGTTGACAGGTATGGATGTCACTCACTATATTGAAGATCATATCGACCTTGCCAATGTCTTGCGGACTTCGAGTAAAGAGTGGGACGGAGGGTATGTGATGTGCGGGCTTACCGGAAGTGGCGAAACTTTCGTTGTCCGTGACCCATGGGGGATTCGTCCGGCATTTTGGTATCAAGATGATGAGGTTGCGGTACTTGCCAGTGAACGTCCCGTGATACAGACTGCTTTCAATGTATCCATTGAAGCCATCAAAGAATTGCAGCCGGGACAAGCGATGTTCATCAATAAGGCGGGAAAATTGCGTACTGTGCAGATTAACAAACCACGTGAAGTGAAACCTTGTTCGTTTGAACGTATCTATTTTAGTCGTGGTAGCGATGTGGATATCTATAGGGAACGTAAACTATTAGGTGAGAAGTTAGTGCCTAACATATTGAAAGCCATTAATAACGATGTAGATCATTCTGTGTTTTCTTTCATTCCCAATACGGCGGAAGTTGCCTTTTACGGAATGTTGCAAGGGCTGGATGATTATCTCAATCAGGAAAAAGTTCAGCAGATTTCCGCTTTGGGGCATAATCCCAATCATGATGAACTGGAGCGTATTCTATCTCGACGGATACGAAGTGAAAAGGTGGCTATTAAAGATATCAAGTTACGTACGTTTATCGCTGAAGGCAATAGTCGTAATGACCTTGCCACTCATGTGTATGATATCACTTACGGCAGTCTTGTGCCCGGAGTCGATAATCTCGTTATTATTGATGACTCGATAGTGCGCGGAACTACTTTGAAACAAAGTATTATCGGCATCCTTGATCGTCTGAACCCGAAAAAAATAGTGATTGTAAGTTCCTCTCCACAAGTACGCTATCCTGACTATTATGGTATAGACATGGCAAAGATGAGTGAGTTTATCGCCTTCAAAGCTGCCATCGAGTTACTGAAAGAACGTGATATGCGGGATGTTATTGCCGCTGCTTATCGTAAGTCTAAGGAACAAGTTGGTTTACCTAAGGAGCAGATGGTGAATTATGTAAAGGAAATCTATGCTCCTTTTACAGATGAAGAAGTTTCTGCTAAGATGGTGGAGTTACTTACCCCGAAAGGTACGAAAGCTAAAGTACAGATTGTTTATCAACCCCTTGAAGGTTTGCATGAGGCTTGTCCAAAACATCAGGGTGATTGGTACTTCAGTGGAGATTATCCTACTCCGGGAGGGGTGAAACTGCTGAATGAAGCGTTTATTAATTATATAGAACAAGTTTATCAATTCTAAATATGAGAAATGTAACTCTAATCCTTGACGACGGGAGCCGTTTCCACGGTAAGTCGTTCGGCTATGAAAAGCCGGTGGCGGGAGAGGTCGTTTTCAATACGGCCATGTCAGGATATCCCGAAAGCCTGACCGACCCCTCATATGCCGGACAGTTGATGACTCTTACTTATCCTTTGGTGGGTAATTATGGGGTGCCGCCGTATACTATTGAATCGAATGGATTGGCTACTTTCATGGAAAGTGAATGTATTCATGCCGAAGCTATTATTGTAAGCGATTACTCGGAGAATTACAGTCATTGGAATGCAGTGGAAAGTTTGGGCGATTGGCTCAGGCGTGAACAAGTGCCCGGTATTACAGGTATCGATACACGTGAACTGACCAAAGTGCTGCGTGAACATGGGGTAATGATGGGGAAGATTATATTTGACGATGATCCTGACAATATACCCGACGCAGCTTATGCCGGCGTGAACTATGTAGATAAAGTAAGTTGTAAAGAGGTGGTCCGATATAATGAAGGTAAGGATAAGAAGAAAGTCCTTCTCTTGGATTGCGGAGTGAAAACCAACATCATCCGTTGTCTACTGAAACGGAATGTGGAAGTAATCCGTGTACCCTGGAACTATGATTTCAATGGATTGGACTTCAACGGCTTGTTTATCTCCAACGGCCCTGGTGATCCGGATACTTGTGATGAGGCTGTACAGAATATCCGTAAAACGATGAAAAACGAGAAACTCCCCATTTTCGGTATTTGTATGGGTAATCAGTTACTGGGCAAAGCCGGAGGAGCAAAGATATACAAATTGAAATATGGTCATCGCAGCCATAACCAGCCGGTACGTATGGTAGGTACGGAACGTTGTTTCATTACCTCTCAAAATCATGGCTATGCGGTTGACAACAATACATTGAGCGAGGATTGGGAACCACTTTTTATTAATATGAATGATGGTTCCAATGAAGGTATCAGGCACAAACGTAACCCATGGTTTTCTGCACAGTTCCATCCGGAGGCTGCCAGTGGGCCAACGGATACGGAGTTTCTGTTTGACGAGTTTGTGAAACTGTTATAATAATTTTGACCGGTATCAAAAAGTCGTTTGATATATGTCATAATTCCGTTTGATGTACATTAAAATAGATTTTGATACCTGTGAAAACAGATTATTGATATAATCAATTTAAGACAAATGAAAGAAAACAATATAAAGAAAGTCCTGCTGCTCGGTTCCGGCGCATTGAAAATCGGTGAGGCGGGAGAGTTTGACTACTCCGGTTCGCAGGCACTCAAGGCATTGAAAGAGGAGGGTATCTATACCGTCCTTATCAATCCGAATATTGCTACCGTGCAAACTTCGGAAGGGGTTGCCGATCAGATTTACTTCCTGCCCGTTACTCCCTACTTCGTAGAGAAGGTTATTGAGAAAGAACGTCCCGACGGCATTATGCTTGCCTTTGGCGGACAGACAGCGTTAAATTGCGGTGTGGCACTGTATAAAGACGCTATCTTTGATAAATACAATGTAAAAGTACTCGGTACTCCCGTACAAGCCATTATCGACACCGAAGACCGTGAGATATTCGTGCGGAAACTGGATGAGATTGACGTAAAGACCATTAAGAGCGAAGCGGTGGAAAACGTGGTGGATGCACGTCGTGCAGCTAAGGAACTCGGTTATCCCGTTATCGTCCGTGCTGCATATGCGCTTGGTGGATTGGGTTCCGGTTTTTGTGACAATGAGGAAGAACTGAATGTGCTGGTAGAAAAAGCTTTCTCTTTCTCTCCGCAGGTATTGGTAGAGAAATCCTTGAGAGGTTGGAAAGAAGTGGAATACGAGGTTGTCCGTGACCGTTTCAATAACTGTATCACGGTTTGTAATATGGAGAACTTTGATCCGCTGGGTATTCATACTGGGGAGTCTATCGTCATTGCTCCGTCACAAACTCTGAGTAATGCGGACTATCATAAACTACGTGAACTCGCCATCCGCATTATCCGTCATATCGGAATTGTGGGGGAATGTAATGTGCAATATGCCTACGACCCGGAGAGTGAGGATTATCGTGTAATTGAGGTAAACGCACGCTTGAGCCGATCCTCTGCATTAGCTTCTAAAGCAACAGGTTATCCACTTGCTTTTGTCGCTGCAAAACTTGGTCTTGGATATGGGCTTTTTGATTTGAAAAACTCCGTAACCAAAACGACGAGCGCTTTCTTTGAACCGGCGTTGGACTATGTTGTCTGCAAAATTCCGCGTTGGGACTTAGGTAAGTTCCACGGTGTGGACAAAGAACTCGGTTCATCTATGAAGTCAGTTGGTGAGGTAATGGCTATCGGTCGTACTTTTGAAGAAGCTATTCAGAAAGGGTTGCGTATGATAGGACAGGGGATGCATGGTTTCGTAGAAAACAAGGAGCTTGTAATTCCTGACATTGACCAGGCGTTGCGTGAACCTACCGATAAACGTATCTTTGTTATCTCTAAAGCTTTTCGTGCCGGATACACCGTAGATCAGGTGCATGAGTTAACGAAGATTGATAAATGGTTCCTGGAGAAGCTGATGAATATAATGCGTACTAGCAAGGAATTGGAACAATGGAGTGGAAAGTATAAGGATATTGTTGACTTTCCTGTTGAATTGTTGCGTAAAGCTAAGATACAGGGCTTTTCGGACTTTCAGATAGCTCGTGCAATCGGTTATGAAGGTGATATGGAAGAGGGCATCCTCTATATCCGTAATTATCGTAAGAAGATGGGGGTACTACCTGTGGTGAAACAGATTGATACCCTTGCCGCCGAATATCCCGCACAAACTAATTACCTATACTTGACGTATAGCGGCATTGCCAACGATATACATTATCTAGGTGACCGTAAATCCATTGTGGTTCTTGGTTCGGGTGCTTATCGTATCGGGTCTTCAGTGGAATTTGACTGGTGTGGTGTACAAGCGCTCAACACCATCCGTAAGGAAGGTTATCGTAGTGTAATGATTAATTATAACCCGGAAACCGTATCTACGGACTACGATATGTGTGACCGTCTCTATTTTGATGAACTTACTTTCGAACGTGTCATGGATATCCTTGAATTGGAAACTCCTCATGGTGTCATTGTTTCTACTGGTGGACAGATACCTAATAATTTGGCCTTGCGCCTGGATGCGCAGAATGTTCCCATTCTTGGAACGAGTGCCAAGAGTATTGATAATGCTGAAGACCGTGACAAGTTCTCTGCTATGCTTGACCGTATCGGTGTGGATCAGCCCGAATGGAGAGCACTAACTTCACTTGAAGATATCAATGCTTTTGTAGATAAGGTAGGATTTCCGGTATTGGTTCGTCCGTCATACGTACTTTCTGGTGCTGCTATGAATGTATGTTCCAATCAAGAGGAGCTGGAACGTTTTCTGCTTTTGGCTGCCAATGTCAGCCAAAAACATCCGGTAGTAGTCAGCCAATTCATTGAACATGCCAAGGAGGTAGAGATGGATGCGGTGGCACAGGATGGTGAAATCATTGCATATGCTATCAGTGAACATATAGAATTCGCAGGGGTACATTCAGGTGATGCCACTATCCAGTTTCCACCGCAAAAGCTTTATGTGGAAACAGTACGCCGTATCAAGCGTATCAGTCGTGAGATTGCCCGTGAGCTGAATATATCGGGGCCATTCAATATCCAGTATCTGGCTAAAGACAACGATATCAAGGTAATTGAATGTAATTTGCGTGCCAGCCGTTCATTCCCGTTCGTCAGCAAAGTGCTTAAAATTAATTTTATCGAATTGGCTACGAAGGTGATGCTCGGTATTCCTGTACAGAAACCGGACAAAAATCTTTTCGACCTCGATTATGTAGGAATTAAGGCTTCTCAATTCTCTTTCAACCGCTTGCAAAAGGCAGATCCCGTGTTAGGGGTGGATATGGCGTCTACGGGTGAAGTGGGATGTATAGGTAGTGATACTTCCTGTGCTATTCTGAAAGCGATGCTATCAGTAGGTTATCGTATTCCGCAGAAAAATATCTTGCTTTCTACCGGTACGCCGAAGCAGAAGGTGGATATGCTTTCTGCAGCTCGTATGCTTCAAAATAAAGGATATAAATTGTTTGCAACTGGTGGCTCAAGTAAGTTCCTTACGGAGAATGGTGTAGAGAATACTCGCGTATACTGGCCCAGTGAACCTGATATGCAACCGCAGGCGCTGGATATGTTGCATAGAAAGGAGATTGATATGGTTGTGAACATTCCGAAAAATCTCACTGCGGGTGAGTTGGATAATGGTTATAAGATACGTCGTGCGGCCATTGATCTCAATATTCCGTTGATTACGAATGCGCGTTTGGCGAGTGCTTTTATCAATGCGTTTTGCACGATGACTCCAAATGATTTGGCTATAAAGTCGTGGGAAGAATATAAATAAAAGTACTTGAAACAGTATTTGTAAACAAAAACGAGGTTGTCTGAATACATTAAAAGTTTTCAGACCCCTCGTTTATTATATAGTTTCAATATATGACTGTCATTTCAGCAACGTCCCTGTAGCTTTTAGGTAAGTAATGTAATTCAGGTATAACCGAAAATGAGTATCTACTGTGTTTTCGTATGCTTGCTGCCACATAGCCTGTGCTTCCAGATGGTCGGATAGTGTTTCCAAACCTACATCATATTGACTACGACTTACTCTCATATTCTCTTCTGCCTGTTGTAGGGAACGTTTAGCGATAGAACTTTCCAACCGGGCTTCATCCAGATTATTGGCGGCCTGCGTCAATTCCAGTAACATCTGTTCGTTCATGTTTTCCTGTTCAAGGCGCGTCTGTTCCAGTTTGGCTTTGGCTGCACGTACTTTGTTGGTCCGTTCGCCGAAGTGGAAAATAGGTACACTTACATTTAGGAGAACGGAGAAACTGCCTTTATCGAACAGGTCTTGATTGTTGATTTCCAGACCATGGATATAGTCGTATGAACCTTTTATTCCAATTTGCGGTAATAGTTCGCTACGGTTCAACTTTACCTGTTGCTTGGCAATAGCTACTTGTTGATTCAGTATAGCATATTCGGGGCGGGCAGAGATGTCTGATATTTGCAACTGGATGTCTTGTTCTACTTCGGGAAAACTGTCGGAGATACATATGTTTGTTGTTAGAGGTTTTCCGATGTAGTGACAGAGGTTCATGGTTGCCAAGCGGAGTGCGTTATCGGTTTTGCGGATGTTGAGTTCGCTCTCGTTCAGTTTTACTTGTACTTTCAGAACGTCATTTTGAGACTTTAGGCCATGTTTGTAGGCACTTTCTACATTCTTCATCAATTCTATAAGTACTGCATTATACTTATGGGCTACTTTTTTCATCTCTTTGGCTTTGATAACCTGTGCATATGCCTGGTCCGTTTTTACAATGACTTCTGATGCTGTCAGCGTTTCATTCAGTTGCGCCATTTCTTTGCCCAATAAAGACATTTTGTAGGCCGCGCGAACTTTGCCGCCCATATAAAGTGGTTGTTCCACTTGTACACCTCCCATATATAATATACCTATTTTATAGTTAAGGTCCAGTCCCGGAAAGTAGGCAAAACCATTGTTGGGTAGAAATTGTCCCGTAGCATCGGGCAGGAAGGTAGGTAAGTTACCTCCGGCTATACCTAAGCTACCATCTGCTGTGCTGTAAATGCCCGTTCCACTAAGAGTGAAGTTTGGGAAAAAGTTTCCTTTGTAACTTTTTACGGTATACTGTGCGCCCTCCGTTTGCTTGACCGAAATAGCCATTTCTTTATTATATTTCAGTGCCATTTCTCTGCATTGTTCCAGAGTCAGGGTTTCTTGGGCAGAGATGCTGACAGAGAAGAATAGGGTAGTGAGGATAATTATTTCCTTTTTCATTGTTATTCGTTTTTTATGTGAAAGAATAATGCATACAGGATAGGAATAAAGAGGAGAGTTATCAATGTGCCGAATGTCAGGCCACCCATAATGGAAGCTGCCAATGAACCGAACATGGCATCAGGTAGTAACGGTATCATACCTAGAATAGTGGTTAACGCTGCCATAGTAACTGGACGTAGTCGGCTCTGGGCACTGTCAACTAATGCTGTAATCGGTTCTATTCCCTGATTGAGTTGCAGGGTGATTTCATCCATTAACACAATGCCATTCTTGATAAGCATACCTATCAGTCCCAGTGTACCTACAATTGCTACAAAGTTGAACGTCTTGCCTGTAAGCAGCATCACTGCCACTACTCCTACAAGAATCATGGGAAGACAACAGAAAATGATGGCTGGTTTACGGTAGTCCTTGAACAACATAATCAGAATGGCAATCATCAGGATAATGGCTAGTGGAAAATTCTTGAACAGGTATTTCATGGACTGGTCGCTCGCATTTTTTTCTCCTTGCCAATGCAGGGTATAACCGTCGGGTAGTTCTATCTGCTCTACTTTTCGGGCAATGGTCTGCCGTGCTTTCTCGGTTTCTATGCCGGGAGCGGGAGAACACTGTATACGTTGGCTACGTTGCCCGTTGTAACGTGGCACTACGGGATCCTCCCAACGGATATCGATGCTTTTGCTGATTTGTTTCAGTGGGGTACTTCCCATCAGGCTTTCCACCAGTTCTTCCTTACTCAAGGTACCGGCTTTCAACTTTACCATGGTTTCCTCATTCAACAATCCGTTCAACGAAGGAAGTGATGAGAATACCTGTGTGTTACCGAGATCTTCTATCGGTTGCCCTTTCTCGTCCAGACATTTCAGATAGATATTGTCGCGATGTATGCCCTCGTAAAAAGAACCGATGGGTATGCCACCGTTGACAGATAGCAGGGACATGCTTACATCGTTGCGGCTCAGGCCCAGCGCGCGGGCGGCAGCTTGGTCGTATTCTATGGAAAGTACGGGTATCTGCGGTTCCCAGTCGGTAGTGATGAGGCAGACTTCAGGGGTATTCTCCATAATACTTTGTACGCTGTCGGCCAACTGGTGTAGTACGGCAGGATCCGGTCCCATGAATTGTACCTCGATAGGATACTTCTTGAACATCAGGTTATAGCGTTTCAATTTGATGTAAGCATTGGGATAGCGTTCTGTCAGATAATTTTGTATCTCATCCATATTCTTTACCAGGTCCTTCGGGGAAATAAAGTCTATAATCAGTTCGCCGTAGGAGAGAGAGGGGTTGGCAATGCTGCGTACCAGATTATACCGCCCCGGTGTACCGCCGATTGAAGTGGTGATGTGGGTGATTTCCTTGCGGGTTCTCAGATAATCCTCTATTTCTTTTAAATCCTGCGCCACTCGCGTGGAATTACTGCCTTCGGACAGTTTGTACTCCATATAGAGCTGGTCGTACACCATATCGGGGAAGAAGCCTTGCCGCATATATCCGTAGCCGAAAATGGAAAGTCCCAACAGGACGACCATTGCCAGTACGAAACTCCAGCGGTGTGCCAGTCCGAAGTGTAGGGCGGTACGTAATAGGGCGTATGTATGTCCTTTGTATTCACGTTTTCCGGTGGCGCTGGTTTCGACGGTGGGATGTAACCTGCTGTTTGCCATTAGTGGCACGTGCACCAATGCCAACACCCAGCTCAACAGCAAAGAGACTGCCAGTACGATGAATAGATCGCGGGTGTAGACACCTGCCGTATCCGGTGACATAAATATAGGCAGGAAGGCGATAATAGCTATCAGTGTAGCGCCCAGTAGGGGCATCGCTGTCTGGCGGCCGATAGCTGTCATTGCTTCCATACGGTTTTTGCCGGCTTTCAGGTCTACCAATATGCCGTCTATAATAACAATGGCATTATCTACCAGCATACCCATTGCCAGTACGAATGCGGCCAATGATACGCGTTGCATGGTTCCGCCTGCCGTTTGCAGGAACAGGAACGAGCCGAAGACGGTGACAATCAGGCTGACTCCGATAATGACTCCGCTCTTGAACCCCATTGCCAGCATCAGGATCACTACGACAATGATGACAGACTCCAACAAATTGATGACGAAAGTACCTAAAGATGCCCCTACGCGTTCCGGTTGATAGAATACTTTGTGGTATTCTACACCTGCGGGCAGACTACTTTCTTTCAACTGTGCCAATTTCTTTTCTACGGCGACGCCTACTTTCACGATGTCCGAACCACTGGATGCTGCGATAAGGATTCCCTGTGCCCGCTCGCTGTCAAAGAACAGTTCGTTGCGGGTAGGCTTTTCGTATCCTTTCTCTATTCGGGCGATGTCGCGTATGCGGAGCTGGTCGTTGTCATGTCCTTGTATCAGCATGTTGCCTATGTCCTCTACCGTCCTGAACTTATCACTGACGGTCACGCGGATACGGTTATCTCCGTTATCGTAGTAACCGCTGTATGTGGTTTTGTTTTGTCCGTTCATAGTGGCGAGGACTTCGGCTGGCTTCACACCGAGGTTTGCCATGCGGTCTTGCAACAGGGAAATATTGATGCATTCGGGGCGTTTGCCGTACAACTCCACCCGGTCTACACCTTCCATATCGCTGATTTCACGTTTGATGAGTTCGGCGTAGTCAGACAGTTCGCGGTCGGACAGCCCGTCACCCGTCAAAGCATAGAACATGCCGTACACGTTGCCGAAATCATCCTTGACAATCGGTGTGCTTGCCCCGTCGGGTAAGAGGGTGCAGGCATCGTTTACCTTGCGGCGCAACATGTCCCAGCATTGCTCCACTTCTTCATCCTGGGTGGTAGTAGTCAGCTCTATTTGTATCAGGGAAAGGTCATTGTATGAGTAGCTTTCCACATTGTCTATATTTCCCATGCTGCGGATGCTCTTTTCCAGTACATCCGTCACTTCCAATTCTACCTGGTGGGCAGAGGCTCCCGGATAGGTGGTTACCACCATAGCGAGCTTCACCTTTATTTCCGGATCTTCCAATTTGCTCATCTGATAGCAAGAAAGAACTCCGCCGACAAGCAATACAGACACCAGGAAATAAACCAGGTTACGGTTCTTGAATGCCCATTTACTTATATCCATATTACTGATTTTTTAAGATGTAATTCCATGTTACAGCAGTCCTCCGATATTTGTTTTACTGGTGTTGGGTAGGGGTTTTACGGTTTCTCCGTCTTTTATGTGATGTATTCCTGCGGATACCACCAATTCTCCGGGTTTCAGCTCATCGGAGGTAATGATACTGCGTCCGTTGCTCAGCAGGCGTACAACGCTCACTTCACGGTTGTTTACTTTGTTGTTGGAGGGGTTGTAAACAAAGACACAGGTCTTTCCGTCTTTATGTAATATGGCACTGCCGGGTACGGACAAACAGTGTGGACTGTTATTGTCGTAATGAATGGTGACCATTGTATTCATACCCGGAGAGGGAATGGGCCGGTCATCCGCAATCAGTTGCAGACGCATGGTATACAATTGATTTGCGTTGGCTTTGGGAGTGATACTGATTGGGGTCAGCCGGTAAGTCTTTCCCGGATAAATGTCGAATGTACAATGATATTGGTTGAACTGTTCTCGCCGGATATATTCGGCTGCCGGAAGGTTTATCTCAATTTCCGGGGTACTGCTGCTAATCATGGACAGGACAGGCATTCCGGCGCCTATCGTTTCGTGTGTCTCGAATAGACGTTTCTGTATATAGCCGTTGAAGGGTGCATAAAGGCGGGTGTAGTATAACTGGTCTTTGTGATGCTGGTATTTGGCAGTGATTTGTTTCAGTCCATATACAGCCTTGTCGTTGGTACTGGGAGTGGTTCCGTTATCTTTGTACAATGCCATTACGCGTTCCGCTTCCGCTTTAACTTGCTTGTATTCGGCTTCGGTGGCATCCAGTTGTACTTGGTAGTCCGTTGGGTCCAGTTCGGCGAGCAACTGGCCGGCTTGTACGCGGGCGCCATCTTTCACGTGTATTTTCTGTATTGTTCCACTTACCCTGAATGCGAGACTGATGTCCTGCGCCGCTTTTACCTTTCCGGGATATTGCAGGTGGGTTTGCCCTCCGGCGAAAATAATTGTATCTATTTTTACTGTCTGGCATTCTTTCGCATCTTTTCTACCGTTGGTACAAGATATGAGCGAGTACAGGGAAATGCTTGCTAAAATCCAATAAATTCGTTTCATAATCTATAGTATATTTAGTTTTTGGACAAAATTAGTCAGCATCTCGTATATAGAAAAGGTTTATATGCATTATTAAATGTTCTGTTTATGACATTTTCCAGAAAAACAGACTGTTTTTTTGTACATGAGGCATCTTAAAACCACGATAATGTTTAGTTTTGCTCAAATTTACTTTTCCACTATTGTTTATTTATCATATTACTATCTTATTACCTTATCGTTTTTTATTATCTTTACGGGCAAATTTATGAACATCTTATACCTCAATGAATACACAGAACTCTTATCTTCCTTCGAAACCGCATTATGAGATACTCGACGGGCTTCGTGGCGTAGCTGCTGTAATGGTTGTTGCTTTTCACCTTTTAGAAGCACACTCGGGCGGCAATCACTTGGAACAGTTTATCAATCACGGATACTTGGCAGTCGATTTCTTTTTTATGCTTTCGGGCTTCGTTATCGGTTATGCTTATGATGACCGTTGGAACCGGATGTCGGTAGGGACTTTCTTTAAACGGCGTATTATCCGCCTGCAACCGATGGTGATTATAGGCAGTATCGTAGGGGCGGCTTTTTTCTATTTTCAAAAGTCATCCTGTTTTCCGGCTATTGAGAATACTCCTGTTGGCACAGTGTTGCTGATTATGCTACTGGGCTGCACGTTATTGCCTCTTCCGTTGAAATGGGATGTACGTGGCTGGACGGAAATGCATCCGCTCAATGGTCCGGCATGGTCGCTCTACTATGAGTATATCGGTAATATTCTATATGGGTTGTTTATCCGTAAGTTCAATAAACTAGCTTTGTCTATCTTGGTATTTGTTGCCGGTTGCTTTACGGTGCATCTTTGCCTGACTGCTCCGGCAGGCGATATTGTAGGAGGATGGGCTTTGAACTGGGAGCAACAATATGTAGGGATGGTTCGGTTGATGTATCCTTTTTTCGGTGGATTGCTCTTATCTCGTTTGGGATGGTTAATTCGTACGGAGAAACGCGCTTTCTGGTGGTGCAGTCTGATGATTGTTGTGGTTCTTTCTATTCCCCGTATCGGTGGTGAAGAGGGGTTTTGGATGAATGGGCTTTATGAAGCAATCTGCATTCTTTTTATCTTTCCGGTTATTGTTTCAATGGGAGCGGGAGGTAAGGTTACGGGCAAGCGTTCTACTGCTGTGTGTAAATTTCTGGGAGATATATCCTATCCGGTATATATCACTCATTATCCGTTGGTATATACTTATACTGCGTGGGTATGTAACAATAATGCAACGATGGTGGAAGGTATTCCTTATATGATATTGACTTTCGTAGGTGCATTCGTGTTGGCTTATCTCTGCTTGAAACTCTACGACGAGCCGGTACGTAAATGGTTGACAGACCATTTCCTGAAAGGGAAAAAGGAAGATTAAGTTGTTTTCCTTTGAAAATCTTCTTTTTTGTCAATAGCAGATTTATGCAAGTTTAACGGACGGGGGACTCAAGTTCCCCGTTTTTATTCCAATGACATCCGGTTCGCTCACTCTGAATGTACCATTTGCTAATGTTGAACATTGTATCCGTAACCATGTACTTTAGCTTCGTAAACATCAAGGATAATTGCCGAAACCACAGGCATTTTCATTGCAAACCACAGGTGTTTTGTCCGTTAAGGTGTGGCATTTGGGGAGTAAACTTGTGTCGTTTGCCCTGCAAGCGTGCGTCATTTCAAACAGATAAGAATAGAGGGAAAAGAATAAATACCTATAGCCAAAGAGAAATAAAAGTATAATATCTCCATATATAAGAATATATATTATTGTATATATGTTTATTATGAAAGGATGATCGGGGCGTTGCAACTGCTCGGCAGGACGGCGGAAGCGATAACAAGGATTATTGACCGCTGTTTCGCCCCGAACCGTGTACCGGAAAATCCCGAAATACAAGAACAAACGGAGGATGAACCATGATAGGCAAGGCAAAATCCATCAGCTATGGCATAAACGACATCCGTTACATCACGGGAGAGTCAAGGAACAAGAAACATCCCGAACTCATCTACCACGTCAAGGACAACCGCTCCCGTGCCGGCTTGACGCGCAGGGTGTGTGGGACATGATGAAAGCTCGTGCCCCGAAAGGCAAGAATGTAATCCGCATAGAAGTCAGCCCGGCAAAGGAACACACGGAAAACTTCACCATGAGGGATTGGGAACAGTTGTGGGACGACTTTGTCAGAGAGTACGACAGCATGGAGTTCAAGGACAAGCACGGTGAGGTTTATTCCCACAAGACAAACTTTGCAGGAAGTATTTACAGCGTGTGCCTGCATCTTGAATCAGACAGCGGCATACCCCACCTGCACGCTGCGGTATGCCGCAAGGACAACGAGGGCAGGACGAACAACGATCATAACATACACCTTCGCGCACAGTATGCAGCGGAGCGTGTGGCACGGCAACGGGGATGGACTACGGCAATGGACATCCACAGGATGAATGCCGATGAAGTTGCGGTAGCACTCACGGACATTCTGCGGTCAATGCCGTCATGGTCTTGGATTGACTATGTGGCAAGGGTAAGGGTAAAAGGCTACACCCTTGAAGAACGACGTGACAAGCAGGGTGTGTTGCGTGGCTACACGGTTGGCAAGGATTACCGTTTCTACATTCCCGACAAGGTCATGCAGTTGTTTGATGACGAGTTCGACTATCGGGAAACGGCGAATCATAAAGAACTGACCAACTATGCCGTGGCTCTGTTTGTCGGGATGATGGATGTTCCTACCGTCCCATCGGGAGGAGGTGGAGGCACTTCCAACGACCTGCCGTGGGGACAGAAGGGGGACGAGGATGAAATGGAACGCGCCCGGAGGTGCGCACATGCCGCCGTCAGGAAACTTGGGAAGAAACCGAAATTATCAATCAGAAGATAGACAGTCAATCCATAACAAATAAGAAATTCGATTACATCAACGATATAGCACAGCCGGATGTTACTCCGCAAAACGGAAACAGTAACAGCGAGGAATTGCGCCGCAGGCGGCTTGAACAACGTAACAACGCGTTGGCAAAGGAGTTCCGTGACCTTAAACCGGAAATCGGCAGGGCTTACAATACCCTATGCAAGCTTGTCGAGAAATCCGGTATGCTTTCAGAAACCATGCTTAACCTGCTTGAACTTTTGAAAACTGTCCTGCCTATCAGACTGGCAGATGAAGACAAGAAAACATTATAGGATGAGTTGCACTGCATAGTCGATAATGCCGTCGTGAAAATCCGCAAAGAGCGAGAGAGGATGGAGAATGACATTCGTAGAAATGCGAGTCGCATATCCCTTACTCCGATAACTTTTTGGTGCATGGTGGCTTTACTGATACTTCTCTCGACATTCTTTGCGATTGTTATTTTCGCCAATATGAAATTGTTCCATTCCGGAATACTGACGGAGATAATAATCATACATTCAATCTTGATTGCGTTGACACTTATAATTATTGCCCTTACATTTTACAGAAACAAGTAGCATACAGAGAATATCGTCAGGTTCTAAGACATTATTGTCCATACCTTTTAAAGTTGGAATCCAATTTTTGCCCGAGTTGAATTGGTAATACGTTCATTACGGCATATTTCAATAATTGATGGAATATCAACACCTTCTTTTCCCGACAAAATGGCATTGATCGTGTATTTACGGATGATATTTTCAATCTCTCCGCCTGAAAGGTCGAATTGTGAAGCAATGGTGTGGGCTTCCTTTTCTGTCAATAACGGCAACATGGCTTGCCAGATTTTGATTCGCGCTTCCACAGTTGGACGATTGAATTGTATCTTGTAGAGAAAACGGCGCTCGAATGCCTTGTCCAGATTGGAAGTAAGGTTGGTTGTAGCAATCATGATACCTTCTAAACTTTCCATTTCCTGAAGAATGATATTCTGTATGGAGTTTTCCATTTTATCCACAGCACGAGTCGCTCCTTCCATTCGTACACCAAGTACTGCATCCGCTTCATTAAAAAGTAGAATCGGGGCAAGTGTGGAATCCTTGCAGATGTTGCGGTAACGGTCGAACAGTTTTTTCATGTTCTGTTCGCTTTCGCCAACCCAGCAACTTTTAATTTTATCCACATCCACTCGAAGAATGTCCCGTCCGGTGGCACGGGCTATCTGATATACGGTTTCGGTCTTGCCGGTTCCGGGCGAACCATAAAATAGACTACAGAAACCAGTTCTCATTCCGGCTGTCTGCAGCCTGTTCTGAACTTCATTGAAACGGTCGGCAGAAAGTATTGATGAAAGTTCATTTACCTGATTTTGTTCTGCGGTATTATAAATGAGTGTCTTTTCCGGAAAAGCATCCGATTTTATCAAGTTATAATCCGATTTGGATTTCAAAGTCAGATTTAATTCTGAAAACAACTCGGTTTTAGCATATTCGGTCAGTTTGAAACAATCGGAACGAGCCATTCCATCCTCATTTACATTTTCAATCAGATTATATTCAAAAAGTTCTGAAGTACGACTGCGAAGTTCACTTTTACACCAATTGGGAATTTTATCATTATCGTACAGATTGTCTATATCGTGAAATCCTATACGGTCGTCATCATTTTCTATAAAAAGGTGAGCCATGAAAATGAATAACAGACAATCTTCCTCTCCAAGATTAAATCCTTTTAGTGCGCGTGCAAAATAAGTGCTCTTTATCTCTGAAAGGTTGTCATTAGTCTGGGCAAGAAGTGTTTCATGTGTTATTTCATCATCATTCATTTCCTCCATCAAATCATTGAATCTGTCAAAAAATGATTGAAGGTCTGTTATAGGCTCCGTGACATAAATGTATGGTTGGTTCTTTCTCAAAGTTTTGAGGACTTCTACCGGAACACGATAAGAAAGGCAGTTACGAGAACGGGAAGCGCGTAAATAATGTTTTTCTTCAAGCGCATCAATTTCGGATGAGAGCCTTAACATTTTTGTGGTACGGCATCCTATATATGATGCAATCTCCGACATGCGAATAGAGTTATCTTCGCTTCGGTCTACAAATAAAGCCAATAAAACGGTTTGTAATGGGGACAACTTCAACTTCTGCGAAGCATACCTTATATAAGTTGATGCCTCATGGTAAAAATCAGAAGTAAGATTGGAATCTTTAGCCAAATCAACTATATACTCGAATGCTTCAAGTATATTCTTAACACGAACCTTTTCTACTATTTCTTTTTGCGATACTTCACAAAACTCTGTTTCCTTGATATCGAAATGCTCTTTCATTTGTATTACCTCTTTTAGTATTTCGGTACAAAGATATGTTTATGATGTATCATTTGATGATACAGGATATAAAAACAATAAATATAAAGTTGAAACTTGGTTCTGCGCTCGGGTTATCTTCGCTTTTCTCTTTCGCACCTCGGCGATCTGAACAAGTTTGGTCGCACTCGGTTTGTTGTTGATTAATCGTTTATTTCTATAAGGTTAGGACTATTCAGGTTAGTATAATCGGCATTCATGATAGCTCCATTGGAAAATGTTGTGGAATTCCTTTTTACTATTCCGTTTTGGGAATGTATATGACCGAAAAGATGCAAACGAGGATTTACAGCTGATATACGAGAGAAAAGTTCTTCCGAACCATAATGAATATTGTCGTCATAGTCGAGGATACCATATGCAGGAGTATGTGTTATCAGCACATCCGTATCAACCGGTATTTGTTCATAATTCCGATTTTGACGTTCTGTAATACAATCCTCCATAAACATTGGAACGCCATAAAAGTAAATACCGTTCAGCTCTATGCCTGAGTTGCATAAATAATGTACATTGATATCAAGCCCATCTATATTTGCTCTATACAAACAATTATCATGATTACCGCAAATAAATATCTTGTGCTGATAATCAAGGTCGCAAAACCAATTCAAAAAATCAATTGTCTCCTGCTCGCTGCCGTTCATGGTAAAATCTCCCGAATGTACCAATATATCTGCATCAGGTAAATCACAGAGCCTATGATGACAACCGTGTGTATCTGAGATATGTAGAATTTTATTCGCCATAGTAACGTGTTTTCAAATAATTATATAATTCCGGAAATCTGCTTTTTATCGGACTTATCAACTCTTGCGGATCAATTATGATATACTTTGATTGCTCGTTTAGCATACTACGCCATGTCACCTCCATGTTTTGATTGGAAAACTTATATGTTTTTTGCAGTAAATCCACATTGTTTTTGGGAATCACATGAATATGTAGATAGTGATCTGCTTTAATTCTTTCCGTTGCTTTATTTTTTATCATTTGTTCTGCCCATAGGGTTTGACGCATAAGTTGATAGAACGGTTCAAAGTAGTATGCTGAACTTTCATAATTCTTCAAAGATTTCAATTGCTGCGATTTAGTAATAAGTCCATTATATCGCCTCATGCGTTCTTTTCCCTTTCCATGTTCTCCCTTGCGCCATTTGTAATCTTCAAGCGACTTGTCATCTTCTGAGGAATCACCGTATGCCTCTGTATATTTCCACTCAATAGGAATAATCCATTTCTTATTATTTATATCCTCTGCATATATCAAAGCGTCAATAGAAGTGCAATACGAGCCTCTAATGTGTTCCGGTTCATTAAGATAGGAATTATCACTTATAACCTCAAAAGCAATATATGATATGTCCGCATCGCATGGTACGGGAAGGACTTTTGTAAACTCAATCTGTCCCAATCCATTAATCAGTGACAATACTTCCGTAGGCTTTTGTCGTAAGAACATCAAATGGTTCAAACAGGCTATCTGGGAAGACACTGTATGCCCTGTAGGATAATCGGGATTGTCTCCCCACCATTCAATAACATTTTCTTCAAAGTATTTTAAAACTTCGTTCCGAATAGGTTCATATAGATTGTTAACCCCATCTTCTAAAACAAAACTATATCGTTTTTTATCCTTTCCAAAATATCCGTAGCCTTTGTCATTGCCAAAAAACTTATTCTTGATAAGCTTTATATGATGCCGCTTTTCTTTCGACCTAAACACCATTTTTTGATATTGTTTTGTCATAATCAATCCCGTTATTTTAGAGCATGAATAATTCAATATACAAAATTACTGCATTGGTGTCTCATTTTTTTGATACAACTGATATAAAACAGCAAATAATAATGCAATCCAACAAATTATCAGCCTTGTATCGCAATATGATACAAGGCAGTAGTACTTTTGTACCTATATTATCAAAACAGAGTAGATATGAAGACAATAGAAGGACATAATGTGAAAATTTTCACGGATATGATTGATGAAAATGCCATAGGGCAAATCAAGCAGCTTTTATCTATAAATGTCTTTGCAGACAAAAAGATCAGGATTATGCCTGACGTACATGCCGGTGCCAGTTGTGTAATCGGTTTTACCGGAGATCTTGGCGAAAAAGTGATTCCTAATATAGTAGGAGTTGATATAGGCTGCGGCATGAGAGTATTAAACCTTGGGGATGTCAATGATATTGATTATCACGCATTCCATGAATATATTCGGGCAAGTGTTCCTTCCGGGAAAATTGCCCGGGAAGATAAGTTCGGCTTCAAACCGCTTATTGGAGAGGAAATGGAAGTATACCGTGAAGCCAAAGAACTGATAAAAGGACTTTATTGTTATCGTGAATTGAAAGATACTGGCCGTATTCAAAAGTCTATCGGGACGCTCGGTGGTGGTAATCATTTTATTGAGTTGGACAAAGATGATATTGGAAATGTCTACCTCGTGATTCACACCGGGTCACGAAATCTTGGCTTGCAGGTGGCGAACATTTATCAGGAGAAAGCTGTAAAACATCTGACAGACGGATCCGATGATTTGGAATTACGCATCAGAGAAATAATTGAAGAATACAAGGCTGTCGGTAGAAGAAATGAGCTTCAGGATATCATAAAGAAAATGCGTAAAGAACAACAACACATCGAACCTGCTCTTCCCGCTGAACTTTGTTATGTGGAAGGTGAAGCTCGAGAACACTATTTGCACGATATGCGCATCTGTCAGCAATGGGCAGTATTGAACCGCAAATTGATTTCCATTCTTTTACTCAAATTCTTTAAGGAAGTCAAGATAAAGAATGAATTTGAATCAGTCCACAATTATATATCAGATGACAATATGATTCGCAAAGGTGCAATTTCTGCTGCAAAAGGAGAACGGTGCATTATTCCGCTCAATATGCGTGACGGATCTTTGTTATGTACAGGAAAGGGCAATACCGATTGGAACTGTTCTGCTCCACATGGTGCAGGTAGAATACTTAGCCGCAGTCAGGCATACGAACAAATTACCATGGAAGATTTTGAATCCTCTATGAATGGGATTTACTCCGAATCCATAAATGAATTTACTCGGGATGAAGCACCTATGGTTTATAAGCCTGCTGAAGCAATCATTGATAATATAAGAGAAACCGTTACTGTTGAGACTATTATTCGACCGGTTTTCAATTTTAAGGCTATGTAATAAGGCAATCAACCTATCCGAACTAAAAGTTCATGACGAAAACAGATTGTGCTGTATCGCTCAATGCGACAAGTTTTTCGTAACTTTGCAGCAATTAACAATGTAACTATGATTCAACTGCAAAAATACACATGGCTGATTGACACTATTCGGCGAGCCGGTAGGATTTCACTTGAAGATATTTCTGACCGTTGGGAACGTAACAAAGAGTTGAGTGATTACAAGCCTTTGAGTCGTGCCACATTCAATCGTTGGAAAGATGCCATTTTCAGTCAGTTTGGAATAATCATCTCTTGCCAAAGGACTGGCGGCTACCTTTATTATATAGAAAATCCGGAGGATATAGATGAAGATGAACTCAAGAAATGGATGCTTGATTCATTTGCTGTAAGTAATCTGATTAGCGAGAATCTTTCATTGAAAGACAGGATTATAGTCAATCAGATTCCGTCAGCCCGTGAGCACTTTGCAACATTGCTTGAAGCAATGAAAGCAAACCGTGTTGTCACAATAACCTATTGTGCATTCAACAAAGCAAAAAGTTATACATTTCCAATTGAGCCATATTGTGTTAAATTATTCGAGAATCGCTGGTATGTATTGGCACATAATGTCACATACAATGACATCAGGATATACGGCCTTGACCGCATAGAAAAATTGATAATTACGGATGAAAAATTCTGTCTGCCGAAAGATTTTTCTGCGGCAGAGTATTTCTCTTCTTATTATGGGGTTGTAACAAGTTATGACTTAAAGCCGGAACGAATAGTCATTCGAGCATATCGGGATCATATTCCATATTTAAAATCCCTTCCGCTTCATCATAGCCAAAGAGTATTGGAGGACAATGGCGAGTATGCTGATTTTGAATTATTTCTTGCTCCGACATATGACTTTGTTATGAGATTGCTTCATGTTGGGGCAATGATAGAAGTAATTTCTCCAACTTCACTCAGGAAAACAATGAAAGGGTGGATTTCTGATATGTATAATTTGTATAAAAACGATTAATCATGCAGGATTTTGCAGCTATAGATTTTGAAACTGCCAACGGAAGACGTTCCAGTGTATGCAGTATAGGTGTAGTGATAGTGCGTGGAGGTGAAATTGTTGACAGATTTTATAGTCTGATACAACCTTCTCCAAATTACTATACATATTGGACTACTGAAGTCCATGGGCTTACCCGTCAAGATACCGATGGGCAACCAATTTTTCCGGAAGTCTGGGTGCAAATTAAAGATAAAATAGCAGGACTTCCGTTGGTAGCACACAACAGACCATTTGATGAAAGTTGTCTGAAAGCGGCATTTGAAGAATATGGATTGGAATATCCCGATTATGAGTTTTACTGTACCCTAGCTGCATCACGCAGGTGTCTTGATATTCCCAGTCATCAGCTTCATCTGTCGGCTGCTGCTTGCGGCTATAACATGGAGAACCATCACAATGCCCTCGCTGATGCGGAGGCCTGCGCATGGATAGCAATGAAATTAATAAAATAAGTAGTATGGCAGAAAATATTATTGGTCTTAAGTCAGTCAGAGAATTACTTGGGCTAAATTTCTTTATTCCTGATTATCAACGCGGGTATCGTTGGACATCGCAACAAGTCGAGGATTTATTGAATGATATCAAGGATTTCAAATCGAATAATCTTCAGAATTATCAGTTTTATTGTGTACAACCATTAGTTGTACGAAAGATGTCCGATGTTGAAACAAGTGAAAAAAAATTAGGTGAAGGTATATGGTATGAGGTAATAGACGGACAGCAGCGTCTTACTACAATATATCTTATACTTCGTGCATTAAAAGAAGAATTAAATAAAAAGCACTTCCCTCAGTTATATTCACTCAAATATCAACGAAATAACAAAGTTGAGGCCTTTTTTGAAAATCCGCAGATAAATGATTCTGAAATAGATCTTTACCATATCTCCAATGCCTACACAACGGTAGAATCCTGGATAGGCAAATATTGGGATTTTGATACAAAATTATTAGAAACACTTATAAGTTGTGATATAGATGAAGATGGGCGTGACAAAGCAAACAATGTGCGTTTCATTTGGTATGAATCTGTTGATGAAAATCCAATCAAAGTATTTACCCGTCTTAATATCGGTAAAATATCATTGACAAATGCAGAGCTGATAAAGGCGATGATATTAAATCGGCATAATTTCACAAAGAAAAGTATCAGCGAAATAACCTTACGTCAACAAGAAATAGCAAGTGAATGGGATGCCATAGAATACCAACTTCAAAAAGATGAATTTTGGCTCTTTTTGAATAAGCCTGGGTATGAAAATCCAACCCGAATAGATTATATATTCAATCTCATGTGTGAAAATAACATATTGCATCTTGGAGAAGAAATATATAAACAAATTGGGAATGACAAAGACCGTGTTTTTCGCTATTTCTATGAATATTTCAAACTAAGGAATAGTGATGTGAATACTTGCTGGGGAAAAGTCAAGAGATATTTCAATACATTCAAAGAATGGTATGATGACATATATCTTTATCACTACATAGGATTCTTGATTTCTCAAGGTAGTGATGCTTATACACTGAGTGAAAAATGGGATAGATCTTCAACAAAATCTTCATTTATAGATGATTTGAAAGAACAAATCAGAGAGATTGTGACAAAGATACCTCTTTGTTATCAATACGATGAGGATGGTAAAGACAAATGGAAATGCCGTCCAATCTTGTTATTTCATAATATACAAACAGTTATCAATAGTAATATCGCACAAAAAGAAAACGACAAATACAAATTGGCTGTATTCTATAAGTTCCCATTCCATTTGTACAAATTGGAAGGATGGGATGTGGAACACATTAATTCAAATACTACAAATCCAGAGGGAGACTCTGCTACTCGTAAAGAATGGCTAACGAATATCTATCTAAGCCTTTCAGCCGAAAGTCAGGAGAAAATTAAAGAGTACTTCACTATTACCAATGAGCAAAAAAAAGAAACAATATATTCCGAGATAAAGTCTTTAATACCATCAATCAACGATTGGTCACAGGAGAAAAAGAACCAAATATGGAACTATACTCTATTGGATTCTTCAACCAATCGTGGCTATGGGAATGCCATTTTTTCTGCAAAACGCCGCATAATTATAGGAAAGGATAAAGGTGAATTATTGAAAATACCTAAAATTACAGCAGAAGGGCTTGCTATGGTTGATGCCAATAAAGGCAAATCTTCTTTTGTACCACCATGCACCAAGAATGTCTTCCTCAAATACTATTCTCCTTCCGTAAGTGAAAATAATTATTGGACGATTCCTGATGCGAAATATTATCTGGCGGACATTAAACATTGTATACAGCAATTAAGTAAACCTACAACAATAGAAAAAGAAAATCATGGCGACAAATAAAATTACATTTTGGCAACTGCTACAGAATAACAATATAGAAATACCCATAGTACAACGAGATTATGCACAAGGAAGAACTGGAAAAGAATATCTTCGCAAGAATTTCCTTACGAGTTTAAAACAAGCTTTAGATGGAGAAACTCTAAAACTGGATTTTGTGTATGGCTCGGTTGAAAACAATACACTCCAACCTTTGGATGGCCAGCAGCGTCTTACCACATTATGGTTGCTCCATTGGTATATAGCTTTGTTTGCGGACAAATATGAAGAAGCTTTTAATATCCTTGCCAGATTTTCGTACGAGACGCGAATATCTTCCCGAGAATTTATACAGAACCTTTGCCATCCTGAAAATTTTACAAGCTTCGATAAAAAGGATGTTGTAAAATTCATCAAGGATGCGACTTGGTATTATTCTGCATGGAATCAAGATCCTACCATATCTTCAATGCTTCGAATGATTAAAGGAACAGACATTGGAGATAAGAGCGGAGAAGATATTGTTGACGGATTGGAGGAATTGTTTATCCATACAAAGAAAGATGTTTTTGAAAAATATTGGGAACGTCTTACGGAGACTGACGCAATAGCCTTCTACCAACAACCACTTGAAGATTTTGGACTATCTGATGACCTTTATGTTAAAATGAATGCTCGTGGTAAACAGTTGACTTCCTTTGAAAACCTTAAGGCTGACCTCATAGGCTATCTTCGAGAACGAGAAAGAGATTCCGAACAAGATGAAATCTTGAATAAGAGATGGAAAAATTTGCTTGATATCAGGAACGGAATACCTATCAAAATTGACACGGAATGGAATCAACTTTTTTGGAACAATCGCTCAGAAGACCATAAAATTGATGAAATATTCTTTGCTTTTGTCAATAGATTCTTTTGGAATGAGTTGTTTACAGCTAAGAATGACAATGGAGATTATATTTTGACTTTATCATCTGTATCGAAAAATCCTTCATACGAGTATTTCAATGCCGATGACTCAGATAGATATATAGGTTTTGACCCATATAAATATTATATAGATTCTATCCCTGTGTCATTTTTTGAAAAACTCGAAATCATTCTTGATAATTATTCTTCATTTCAAGGTATCATTCCGTCACCAAGATGGATGAAAGGATTCGATTTCATACCCACTTATAGGAATAACAAAAATAGTAAAGATGAGAAAAAAGAAATTTCAGGCATCAATCAACTGCAAAGAATCGTTTTCTTTGCAGTATGTAAGTATTTCAGTGAAGGTGTTCCCAATCAACAGTCGTTGAGCAGATGGATGCGAGTCGTGTATAATTTAATTTCAGGAACCGACAGGACAGGTAGCCCGGAGATTCGTGATGTTGAGACTGTGAGAAAAGCCATATCCTATCTTGATTCCATTGACAGTCACAATGTAATTTATAGTTTAGCATCCAAGAAAATGGATGCTACAGAAGGTGGAGAGTCAGCAACTTCCGTATTAACCCGCAGATGGAATGAAGAAATAGCTAAGGCTCTTCAAATAGATAAAAATCCAGATTGGGAAAATCGAATCATTGAAGCAGAAGATTATTCTTTCTTTCACGGATCAATACGTTTTCTGTTTCAAGATGAAGAAGGAAGAACTGATTGGACGATGTTTGATGACAAGTGGAATACCGTACAACGTTTCTTTGTAAGAAACGAAAATCAGAGCAGCGTAATGAATGAGGGCTATCATAATACAGAATTGCTTAAAACGCTATTTAGCCGATTTTCTACAGAAAATTTCTGGAAGAATTTATGGTGGCATTACCGTACATTCAATAATAAGTCAAATACTTGGATGTATTATCTTCTCTCACCTGACTTGTATTATCCCGTACATTATTTGTTGCTTGGATACTCTCGTAGTACTCAATGGGCGGAAAGTTCTCTGGACGATTTTGCAAAAAACACACTGTATCTTCTTACTCATACCGGATTGCTTGATTATGTCAGAAAGGGAATGTGTAATTCGTGGATTAGAAACTATTCTAACCATAAAGCAATTTACCCAAGCTCTACAGGTGTTTTCTTAAATGCATCTGTTAGAGATGAGTTCTTACTAAACTCGGATGGCATCCAAGTCGATGACTCCGCAAAAATTCCCAATACTTCTTTATTATATGGATGGAATATTAATTTTCGCTATAAACAGCATAATTTTCAATGGTATCGAACAGATTATGTATATCTGATGGAGTCCAATGATGGTAATGTTTATGTGGAAAACAATGTTGAAGGAATAACAGAAGAAGAAAAATACTTTTGTTTTAAATGTGCTGATTACATGCCCAAAGAAGCCATCCTCTCTCGGTTAGACGAACTAATTCTTAGACATAAAACATGCCCATTTAAAGCTGAATCCAATGAAAAGCTATCGGTTTAGACTTCTTTCAAAAGTAAACAAACGGTAAGATAATTGATGCCGTATAATCCTTGAATTGTAGATTATACGGCATTATTTATTATACACATCGACTTTTTCATATACACTCAAATAGTCATTTCTACCCTTGTCCCCACAAATTGTCGCATATAACATTTTGTATTGTTACTATTTCGTTACTTACAATAGTAAACATTATTATATATTATTGCAAATAAGCATTGTATGCAATACTTTTATCTTGGAGGGAAAACAAAAAACGGAGAAGCAATGCCTCTCCGTTTATCTTAATTTAAAATTGAAGTATCTATAAATTCACCTTACAAATATACAACATCACGAAGGTGATGTCAAGTGTTCAGGCATTTATTTTATAAATAATCTTCCATTCGTTTACTTACTTTCCATTTTATTAATTGTCGATTATCTTATTTTACGTCAATGAATTTTTTACTTCTTTCCTTTTCCTGTTCGGTGAATTTTGGCAGGTTGATGTTCAACACACCGTTTTCTACACTAGCTGAAATCTTGTCCTTATCGACATCTTCAGGAAGAATCATAGTCTGTTGGAATTTAGAGTATGAAAACTCACGACGCAGATAGCGACCTTCTTTCTTTTCATCTTTGTTATCTTCCTTGTTGTCCGTTTTCTTTTCCATGCTGATAACAAGGTTGTTTTCTTCATCGATATGAACGTTGAAATCTTCTTTTGTCATACCAGGGGCAGCTAATTCTACTTTGTATTCTTTTTCAGTTTCAAATACATTGATGGCAGGAGCAGTTGCATTAGCTTTTACCATCCAGTCATTATCAAAGAAATCGTTAAAGATACTTGGTAACCAATTCTGAGATCTTCTTACAGGCATCATAATCATAGTCTCCTATTTTTTAAAAGTTATACATTCAGTTTCGCTTTGAGCTCGGTTTGATATCTTCAGATATCGTTTTTTTAATTCTTACCATCCGGTATCTAAACCGTTGCTCACTAACTACTTTGCAAATCTTATGCCAGTTGGTTTTACTTGACTTTATTGACTAATTGTCATTTGTTGGCTGACTATTTTACCTGTTTAGTGACAAAATGCTATCTTTTTATTTAATTTTGATTGAAATTTAGACTAATTTAAAACGTATTCTCCAACACTTATTTTCTTCATTCCAATCATGACTGATGATTTTAAAAGTACCAATCTCTGAAGTGTTGTTTACGTGAATACCAATACACAGACATTCATCATAATCTCCTACTTTCACAACTCTTACGGTTTTCGAGGCATCTTCGGGTAATCGTGCCAAATCAAAACGTCCTTTGGCTTCTTCTTGAGTTATAAACTCTGTGATAATTGATAAATGTTGAGCTATCACTTCATTAACTGTTTGCTCTAACTTCTTTACCTCTTCTTCCGTTGGACATGTTTCCAATCTGTAATCCAGTTTACTTTTTTTTCGCTCAATGTGTGCTGAAATTGATCGTCCGCAACCGAATAAACGAATCATGGTTTGGTTAATGATGTGTTCGCAAGTGTGCATAGGAGGGTACTCTTGCTTGTTATGATCGTTGAGTATGATTTCTTCCATATATTATTTTTTATCAAACAATTCAGACATGTATTCCATGGAACGGCTGATATCAAAATAGACTTGACTTTCTCCACCGTTTTTATTTTCATATACCATTAAGTCGCAATGACTGTTTGTGGAGTGATTGTTTGAGCCGACATAATTGTCGGTATCAAAAGTAGACTGAATAGTAATAAGATTTTTTTCATACGTATATCAAATAAAGTTAGTAAATTCTATCTTTATATATTTATCTTAGAACGATGCTCGTATTTCTTCTGCCAGAATGCTGTATACATGGACATCCGTATATTCTCCTGATGATAATAATTCTCCTGCCCGTTCCGTGCCTTCATGGTGAAATCCTAAACGAAGGGGAATTTGATTGCTTGCAATATTATTTATAGCACAGCGGATTTGAATTCGTTTTATTCCTTTTTCGTCTACAGCCCATTGGCAGAGCTTATGTACACAAGTGGTCATGATACCTTGATGCTGATATTCAGGTAACAACCAATAACCTATTTCAGTGCGATGATTGTCAAAATCAGAAAAATGAAATCCTATGAGTCCACATACTTCATCTTGTCCGTTGCGAATGGTAAATATGGGTTCATATTTCTCAGCAGGGGCGGAGAGGATGGATTTGAGGAACATTTCTTCATCTGCCACAGATTTCAAATTGTCAACGAAAGGCAGCCATATTCGCATATAATCCCGATGGGTGTTTATTGCGTGATAGATGGCTGCTGCATCTTTCAACATTACTTCGCGTAAAGTTATGTTTGGAAGAATGGGAAATGATACCGGAGTATCTTTTTGAATAACTACTGGTAATTGCCCGGATGTTATTCTTTCTTTGATTTTTTCCCAAGCATGGGTATTGAAAAGGCAACTTTCACGCATAGTATTGTACATTTCCTTGAATCTGGACATCGGAATGGTAAAGCTTAACAAGTTTGCTTCAAAATACGGACGTACGGAAGGATCAAAAAATCCCAGAAAAGTACGTTTTCCTTGTTTCCTGTTTTCGAGAATTGTTTGTGTCACAATAGAACAACAACCTGAGCCGAAAGGACTACATACAGCATCTGTTGTATTTGTATCAAAGAAAGTCCAGGTTGTTAGTCCGGCTAGTATATCCGGGGTAGCCAGAAAAAAAAGTCCCTCAACTTCATCTAAAGAATTTATCTGGTCGATACGTGCGAAATGAAGAAATTTTTTGTTTGTTTTGAGGATTTGGATCTCATTAATGAAGTCGGCTACCATTTCGGGAGTTTTTTTATATTTTTCTTTCAGTGATACGAAACTGGGAACATATTCTGGCATATCAGTAAATCCCGTATAGAATTTACCCCCTCCACAACCTATTGTTTCAGCATTGAGACTGATGATTTTTCCCTCTCTGACTTGTTGTATGTATTTAAAGAAACAACCGTTTACTTTTTCTGTTTCTGCTTCTAATTGGTCTGAATACCAAAAAGCGATAGGAAGTTCAGCTTGTTTACAGAATGCTTCGTAATAATTGGTTATGAATGTACGTATATCCATAAAAGTCGTATTTTAAATTTGGAAGTAAAGGTAATGATAAGTTCTGGAATTTGTATACTTGACGGTTATAAATAAAAAAAGGAGTACCGCTGTACTCCAACCTTTGTTAACCTTAAATCTAATACTATGAAAAACACATTACAAAGATACGGACTTCCAGGAAATCTGCAAATAAACCAAGAAAAAAGATGTGTTTTATAACACTTATTATAAAAAAAACTTCTTCACTATATTTTTTTTAAGAGTTTCAACCCTTAGCTTCTTGATACATAAAGCGCTTGATACTCTTTTTAGCTGTTTTTTCAAATTCTTCAAAATGGATTTTTACTTTAGTAATCTGGCAGTATGAAGGTAATAGTTGATTCAGTTCTTTACGGTTTTCTTCCATTACGTTTGCAATATCATTTTGTTGTAAGCCATGGGCAAATGCGTCATCAAAATCGGGGTAAACAAGGGCAACAAGTTTATCGTTTTGCAGGACGATAAGCGATTCGGATACATATGGCATATTGTTCAGCTTACTTTCAATCTCTTCGGGGTAAATGTTTTGTCCACTTGAAGTGAGTAAAAGATTTTTACTGCGACCACGTACGGTAACATAACCATCAATATCTATGGTGGCAAGATCACCCGTATGAAGCCAACCATTAACGTCAATGATTTGTGAAGTAGCCTCGGGATTTTTATAGTACCCCAACATCAGGTTAGCACCTCGACAGATTATTTCACCTGCTACATTTTGTGGATCAGGAGAGTCTATTTTCACTTCCATCCGAGTAGTAGCTTTACCACAAGAGGCAAGTTTCAATGTTTCCCATCGGCTGGAGCAAATGATAGGTCCACATTCTGTCATACCATATGCGATGGTATAGGGAAATCCTATTTGTTTGAGGAAACGCTCTACGTCAGCATTAAAAGGTGCACCACCAATGATAATCTCATCGAAGTTTCCACCAAAGACTTCCATTGCCTTTTTGCGCATGTCAGCCTTTATTTTATCATTAACGATAGGCATGCGCAACAATAATTTGCCAATTTTATTGTCAATTTGGGGCAAGATATCTTTTTTGATAATTTTTTCCACAATAAGCGGTACACAAGATATAATACGTGGTTTGATTTCAGAAAATGATTGGGCAATAATTTTGGGTGAAGGCATCCGTGTAAGGAAATACAAATGTGCGCCAACAGAAAATCCATACAGGAAATCATATACCATACCGAATACGTGTCCCAAAGGAAGCATGGAAACAATATGATCGCCTGGGCGTACAGGAAGCATCTCATGACAATAAGCTATATTTGACCATAGGCTACGATAGGGAAGCATAACTCCTTTGGAGTACCCTGTTGTACCGGAAGTATAGTTAATGACCGCCAATTCTTCAGGTGACTGTTCCTTACGATAACAGATATGTTCAGGACGAAAATTCTTAGGATAATGTGCACCGTAGATAGCATTACGATGTTCGAAAGCTTCCATAAGTTGCTTATTACGGCATACAACCGGAGTAAAATCAGTCAACAATACAATTCCCATCAATAATGGCATCGCATCTTCGTTCAGACTTTCCCAAGCTTGATCTCCTACAAAAAGTAGCTTGGCTTCGGAGTGATTGACGATATTGTGGATATTATCTGCTTTAAACTCATGGAGGATAGGAACAATAATAGCCCCATATGTGAGAGTTGCGAGAAAACATACTCCCCAATGGGCACTGTTACGTCCACATACAGCTATTTTGTCTCCAGGTTTAATACCGGCACTTTCCAGTACAATGTGAAACTTAGCTATTTTACGAGCTACATCTTTATATTGTAAGGTAATTCCTTTGTAGTCTGTCAGAGCATTTCGATCCCAGTTCTTTATGATGCTTTGTTCTATGTAGTCGATGAATAGTGGTTTTTGTTCCATTCGTTAAATTTGCACACTTTAGTTAAAACTGCGCAAATATAGAGCTTATAGTGATGCAAAACAAGTGGTTTTGTTTTTTTTTCTTAGTGGAATACTCTTCTGTTTTTCTTATTCTTTGTTTTTTTCTGAAATCAGAAGTAACTTATCTCCTACATGTAACTTTAACGTACCATTAGGAATGAGATATTCATCACCGCGTTTCACTATCATCACAAGTGTGCCTTTGGGAAGATTCATATCTTTCAAAGTTTCTCCTTTTTTTAATATTTCTTCTGTGACAGTCACGTCACGTAAATCAGAATCTATTTCTTCAGGCAATTCAACACCAAAGTCATTTCCTGTTTTCTCCAATGGTGTGGAAAGTCCCAATATACGGGCTACCCATGAAACGGTAGTACCCTGGACTATGAGAGAAACAATAGTGATGAAGAATACAATATTAAAAATACTATGGGCACCAGGTACATTGGCTACTACCGGATAAGTTGCAAAAATAATGGGGACTGCTCCACGTAATCCCACCCATGATATGAACAAACGTGATTTCATCGTTATCTTTTTGCCGAAAGGAAGTAAGCAAAGAAATACACTGAGTGGACGTCCGATAACAATCATGAATATACCGATGAGTAATGCAACAACGCTTACTTCCAGCATTTCGTGGGGATTGACAAGCAATCCGAGACAGAGGAACATAATAATTTGGAATAACCATGTCAATCCGTCCATGAATGTATATATTTCTTTACGATACATGATTTTATTATTACCTACCATCATACCGGCAATATATACGGCAAGATAACCGTTACCTTTTAGCAAATCTGTTATAGAGAAAGTGAAAAATACGAATGCAAGCAATAGAATAGGATAGAGGGATTGATTGTCTATATTCAGTTTATTCAGCATGAGTATAGCCAGTTTACCTAACAAATAACCGGCAACAGCCCCTACAATGAATTGGATAATGAAAGAACCTAAAATATTTCCTACACCCATTCCAGAAGATTGGATAAATTGAATCAGTACAATTGTAAGCATATATGCCATTGGATCATTGCTACCACTTTCTAATTCTAACATAGGACGCAGATTATGCTTCAAATTCATCTTTTGCGAACGGAGTATGGCAAATACCGAAGCGGAGTCTGTTGACGACATAGTAGATGCCAATAGTAAAGAGGTAATGAGAGGCAGTTGTATATTTGTCCAACTCATTCCGGAAAGCCACCAGATAAAAAGTCCGGTGAATAGTGCTGTTAGTAGTACGCCAGCAGTGGAAAGTACAATACCCGGTACAAGGATCGGTTTGATTTCCGTATACTTAGTATCCATACCACCGGAAAATAAGATAATGCTAAGGGCTACCATACCGATAAACTGTGCTTCTTTGGCATTATGGAATTGCAAACCGAGACCGTCACTACCAAACAACATGCCTACTACAAGAAAAAGCAATAAGGCGGGAACTCCAAAACGATAACCGGTTTTTCCTACAATGATACTGACGAAAAGCAAAATAGAACCAACAAGTAGAATGTTTTCTGCTGTGAATAACATATGTTCTGTATTGTAAAGTTTGTAATACGATGAATTGTATATCTTATTGGACAAAGATAGCCAATATTATTAACAAATGCAAATACCAAATAGTTCAATTAAATTCTAGGACAAAGGTGGTTTCCTTACTGGGTATTAATGAAATACTTCCACCAGATAGCCGCATAATTTGGCGTGAAATGCTCAGACCTATACCACTACCATTTTCTTTAGTTGTGAAAAATGGAATGAAAATATGTTCTGCTATATCGGGGGAAATAACAGGACCATTATTTGATATTTCTATAACTACTGCTTCTGCTTCATTACAATAGGCGCGGATATTAATATAACCATTTTCAATTTTGGCAGGAGAAGTTTCGATAGCTTGTATTGCATTTTTTAGTAAATTGATTACAACTTGTGAAATTAGGTTTTCATCAGCATGAAGTATGAGGTCATCAGGCATGACATGAGTATGGAAGGTAACAGGAGAATTGGGGTATTGATGATGTGCCAGTTCGACCATACGGTTGATAAAAGCTTTTACATAAAATAAAGAGGGTTCGGGTGTAGGGATACGGGTAAATTTGCGATAGGACTCTACAAAGGATAATAGACCTTTACCTGTACTGCTGATAGTTTGCAGACCGTTTTGTATTTCCTCTGTTGCTTTACGCTCTTTACTAAGCCCTAATAGTGTATCACTCAACGAAGTTATAGGAGTAACGGCGTTCATGATTTCATGGGTCAATACACGAGTAAGTCGTATCCAGGAATCAATCTCTTTTTCGTCTAGTTCAGAGTTAATGTCGTTCAGTGCAAGAATACGTAAATGTTCCTGATGAACAGTTATATTACTGACGCGAATGGAAAGGTTGATTGTTCCTCGTTCATTATTAATATTTATTTGAAGCTTGTCCCCGGGACAGCAGTGAGCAAGTATATCCATCAAGTGCATATCTATACGACTCAGTTGGTGGATGTGAGTAAAGACATCTAGTCCGAGTAGTCGCAAAGCTTCACTGTTCTTTTGATAAACCGATCCACTGTCGTTCAAAACGAGAATACCAGTATTGACACAATCAAGGATAAGTTCATAGTATTTCTCTTGTTGAGCTGTTTCATTTTTTACATTATACAGAATATGTGCTACACGATTCAGAGCACGATTTACGAGACGGGTATCGGCAGTTTCGTCGGTTTCGGAAAAATGGATTGAGCTATCGTTGTTTTCAATGGCATCGAGCATAAAAAGCACCTTCCGGGTATGATGTTGATAGAGATGTTGCTGCCAACGTATGGCGAGAGGTAAAAGTACTGTAGTAAAGATTGCCCAAAATAGTGGATCACCAAGTCCTTTGGTTTCGGTGGTTTCGAGAATAACAAGTGTCCACATTATTCCTGCCAAAAGTGCAACCAGCAAACTGATGGTGGTTCGGAAAATGTAATATTGCCTTATGTCTCTGAATTTCATATTTTATATCGGCTATTCAAAGTCCGTATTTTTTCATCTTGTTATATAGCGTTTGGCGTGTGATACCCAACTGTGCTGCAACAGCGGAAAGATTACCGTTACATTTATCTAATGTTTTACATATCATTTGTATTTCCATTTCTTCGAGAGTGGATGCGGAAATTTCAGAACTATTATTCCGATGCGATAATTGGAATAACTCTGGCGTGAGAAAAGCACCATCGCAAATGATAATTGCTTTTTCAATGGTATGTTCCAATTCTCGGATATTACCATACCATGGGTGATGTATCAATTTTTCTTTAGCGGAATTTTCTAGATTAGCGGGAATTTTATTATATTGTTTACAGAAATGTGCAATGAAACGTTCAGCAAGAGGAATGATATCTTCTGGGCGTTCGCGAAGGGCTGGTATCTCCAAATGAATGGTGTTGATTCGATAAAGTAAATCTTCTCGGAACTCTCCTTTAACTACCATTTCTTGCAAATTACGGTTAGTGGCACAGATAAGGCGGATATCTATTGGAATAGAGGTATTACTGCCTACACGTACGATACTCCGGTGTTGTATAGCAGTCAGTAATTTAGCTTGCAAATGATAGGGAAGATTACCGATTTCATCAAGGAAGAGTGTACTGTGGTCGGCTGCTTCAAATTTTCCGGTACGGTCGGTATGGGCATCGGTGAAGGAACCTTTTAAATGTCCGAACAGTTCACTCTCGAAAAGACTTTCGGTGATTGCTCCCATATCCACACTTATTATTTTCTGCCCTTTGCGTGAAGAAAGGGCATGAATTTCCCGGGCAAGCATTTCTTTACCGGTACCGTTTTCGCCTGTGATGAGAATATTGGCATCTGTTATAGCCACTTTCTCTACCAGCAAACGGAGTTGTTGCATAACGGGACTTTCACCCCAGTACATGGAAGATGGTATGGTGTCTTGTTTCCCAGTAATTCTCCGTATACCGGGTTTATTAGAATTTTCCGTTGCATTCAACAACGTTTTTACTAATTTTTGATTATCCCAGGGTTTTACAATGAAGTCAGTAGCTCCCTCTTTAATACCGCGTACGGCGAGATTTATATCAGCGTATGCGGTGAAAAGAACAACAGGTAATGAAGGGCATTGCTTTTTGACTTCATGTAACCAATATAATCCTTCGTTACCGGTATTAATGCCGGAGGTAAAATTCATATCGAGTAACAGGACTTGCCATTCTTCTTCATGTAACATGTTTGAAAGGGTAATAGGTGACGAAAGGACAGCAATTTTGGCAAAATAGGGCTTTAACAAGAGTTGTAAAGCAGTCAGTACACCCCGGTTATCATCAACGATAAGAATATTTCCGGATTTTTTCATATATGAGGAATTATATTTGTAAGGACAAATATACTTTATGTTTTTGGGAAAATAAAAAAGTTAAATAAGTTTTTCTTTTTCACATATAGACACCGACTACAGTAATTGCAATTTTAATCCGAAAGATAAACTCAGATAATCTTTCGGTTTTAGATATTTATTGGTGGCAGCACTTATGACATATAGGTCGCAGGTACTAAATTCATAAAAGAAAGTAATGGCTTTTGCTGTAAATCTGCGATGCGGATCAATGTCATATGTGATACGTTGGCCAAGAAATATATGGAAACGTACTTTAGATGAAAAACCGTAATAACCTTTGGGATAACGGTCTGGTTCGTGTGTCCAGAATTCATCACCAAATACGGTATTTAGATACATACCACATGTGAGTGGTTCGGCGGAGAAACGACTTTCCTTGATCTGAAGACTCCACGGAATATAATTCTGTTTCAGGGTAAAAGTCATTTTTGTATGGTTGGATTGATATTTGGGAAGGACACCCAAGAAAAGATCTGTTTCCCACTGGTTATGCTTTCCATAATCCCATCCTGTACCGAAGGATAACAAACCCATATTTCCGGCAAATTGTATTTTGGTATGTGTTGGAATGAGTGCTTCCCAATGTTTACGATAGCGATGTACACGACGATCGTAGCGATTATGGCGGATAGGAGTTGTCATAATAGTATCCGCTTTATTATATTTCATCCATATTGTATCATACTTTATAATAAAGACTGTATCTTTTTCTTGTGCAAATAAAGGCATGCATTCCAATAATAACAGGCAGGTTAAGATACCTATTATCCTATATATATTAATAGTATACCACTTCGCGTTCATATCCGTCTGGTTTCAGGGTGAATATATAATAACTACGATGTTTCATGCAATCGCTCATATAATATATAATTCCGTCTCCGAAGAGGTTTTCCTCAAATAGGCGGTGTTCGTGGGCAGCAGTGCAAAATTGTATACCGGGATATTCGGTTATATAACGGTGGAATACCCGTGCCACATTGTTGTTAAATTGATCAGCGTAAGGACGAACATGCATGGATATAACTGTTTTATCAAATTCACTTTGTCGTTCGGTAATCTCTTTTTCCATGAAAGTAAAATCAGGAATGGGACATGAATAGTCAAATTCCATTGCATTGGTATTCAGACATACAAATTTTACTCGTCCGGCAATGAATGAGAAGTTCGGATCACCAAATATAGCACGATATGCTTCCTCACCTGTACCCAAACAGTCATGATTGCCAATAAGAGTTACGTACGGAACTTTAAGTTTGTTCATAATATCGCGTTGCCAAAGAAATTCGTCTGTAAGTCCGAAGTCACTCATGTCTCCGCTATGGATAACAAAATCTATGTCATCTCGTGCATTTAGGCTATTTACGAAATCTACAGTTTCGTCATACCAACGTTGAGAATCGCCCATCGTTACAAAACGGAGTGTTGTTTTACCTTTACAATTTTCTTCTATTTGGGTGATGTTATGAGTATTTACATCTGTTTCACCTGTAATGCGGACATCGTAGGGATGATAGTCTATCAAATCACAGCTACCCATAAATAGGTAGAAAGTGAAAAATAACATGAAGTGGACTAATTTCATATATATGTGTGTGTTTAAGAAAACTGGCGGTAAAGATAGAGTTTTATTTCTATATGCTAATTGCCGTATTTTCTTTTTTTCTGTTCTTTAATGATAATTTTCCGGTGTAATGCCAGTAATTTGTCATTTTTTTATGTCTAAATATTAGACGGTATTGTCTAATAATTAGACATATTTTATTTTATAAGAATAGTGTTTATATTTGAAAATCAATGTGATATCTGTTTTGGCATACTTTCTGCGTTAAATTAAAGCAGGAAAGTGATAAAACAATATAAAAAATGAAACAAATCTATTATGTAATCCAAACGTTACTTCATGGACGTAGTTCGAACATTATCAAGGTAATTTCTTTGGGATTGGGGCTGACAATGAGTATTTTACTATTTGCTCGTGTGGTTTATGAACAAAGTTTCGACAAATGTTATCATGATTATGATAATTTGTATCAGATATGGTCGGTCTTCACGACTAATGGTGAGAAGCATGAACCGTCACAGGCAAACTGTGGTCCGGTAGCGGGAGCTATACTTGAAAATTTTTCTAAAGAAGTGGAATCTGCTTGTAGTATGGCTGAATGGTCGGTTGCACAACCGCTTTATAACGGTAGTATACGCTTTGATGACCAGAAAGTAGTGGCTGATTCGCTCTTTTTTCGTACTATGGGAATTGAGGTATTGAGTGGCAATCCGGAACGTGACTTGATTCAGCCTGACGTTATCTTCCTGAGTGAACGTTTTGCGAAGAAGATTTTCGGTAATGAGAATCCTATTGGGAAAGTACTTAGTTATGACCATCGTATAGATTTGACAGTGAAAGGTACATATGTTACATTGCCGGAGAACGCTACCGCGAATCCCGAAGGGGTCATATCTCTGCCCACTATCTGGAGCCGTGGCTGGGGAAATTATTCGTGGAGTGGTGGAGATAGTTGGAAAGAATATATTCGTTTCCGTCCAGGTGCAGATCACTCGGTAGTAAATAAGCGAATTGATGCGATGATTGATAAATATCGTCCGGCAGAAGATAAGAAAGTATTTGGCTATACTGCTTTCATTCAGCCTATCCGTGATACTTATCGCGGATATGAAGACGTGCGCCGCATGACAAGTATTATGAGTATTCTGGGATTTGCTATTCTTTTCATTGCTACATTGAATTATGTACTTATTGCTATTTCTTCTCTGAGCCATCGTGCCAAGTCAATAGGTATACACAAATGTAGTGGTGCCGGTAACGGTACTGTTTTCTGTATGTTTCTTTTGGAGACAGTAGTTATCATTTTGGGTGCTTTATTAATAATGGTGTTATTGTTATTGAATTTTCGTGATTTTGTGGAAGATACTGCAGTAGCAAAACTTTCCATGTTATTTGCACCGGAGCGTATCTGGGTACCGTTCATAGTAGTGGGCATACTATTTATTGTAGGTGGTGTATTACCGGGACGTTTATTTTCACGTATACCCGTTTCGCAGGTCTTTCATCGTTATTCTGAAAGTAAAAAAGGTTGGAAGCGGCCGTTACTTTTCATCCAGTTTGCAGGTGTGGCTTTTATTTGTGGATTGATGTGCGTGGTGATGGCGCAATATAACTATATGTTGAATAAAGATATGGGTTATAATCCTCGGCGTTTGGCAATAGGCGAACTTTATTTAGGGGAAGAAAGAGCACGTGATGCCGCTTATCAGTTTTTTAAAGGATTACCTTATGTAGAGGCGGTGAGTAGTGCTGAAGGTACCCCCATTTATGGTTATAGTGGTAACTTTATCAATGATGAAACGGGTAATTCATTATTTTCCACCCGTTATTGCTATTATATGCGTGAAGATTATCCGGCATTGATGGGAATGATTTTCAAAGCAGGGCGTATGGCTCGTACCGGTGATGAAGCGGTAGTGAATGAGACTTTTGCTGAATGGATGCATTGGGGGAATGATGTAGTGGGACGTACTATTTCTACAGGCGGAGAGAATTTCAAAGTGACTGGGCTACTGAAAGATTTTCAGATACAGACTTTTACAAGTGAAAAAAAACCTTTTATGGCGATAGGTAAGAAACCTTTCTACGGTGTAGTACATCTTCGCCTGAAAGAACCTTTTATCGATAATCTCCAAAAACTGAATAAGGCAGCCAAAGAGGCTTTCCCTGATAAGACTATTGATTTTGGTAACTACCAACAAGTGATAACGGATCAATATAATAGTGTTCGTGTATTCCGCAATGCTACATTGATGGCAGCAATGACCATGTTTTTCATTATGCTAATGGGATTAATAGGTTATACAACCGATGAGGTACATCGCCGTTCAAAGGAAATTGCCATTCGCAAGGTGAACGGAGCTGAAGCAAGTATGATACTGGAACTTCTTTCACGTGATATACTCTATGTAGCTGTTCCGGCAGTATTCATCGGTACCATTGCCGCTTGGTATGTCAATACGCTTTGGATGGAACAGTTCACGGAACAAATTCCGCTCGGTTGGATTGTATATGCGTTGGTACTGATTGGCAATCTGGCAATCATTCTTGGTTGTGTTCTGTGGAAATCATGGTGGATTGCGAATGAGAATCCCGTAAACAGTATTAAGAGTGAATGATATTTGAAATAATAAACTATTCTTGCCTTCCTGAAGGGAAAGGAGGAATAAAAAAATGATATTATGATTGAAATTGACAACATCAGTAAAGTATTTCGTACTTCAGAAGTAGAAACAGTAGCATTGAACCACGTAAACCTTGAGGTGAAGGAGGGAGAATTTGTAGCTATTATGGGACCATCGGGGTGTGGCAAGTCGACCTTGCTGAATATTCTCGGTTTACTGGATAATCCTACGGAAGGCAGTTATAAACTGTTAGGCCAGGAAGTGGGTAATTTAAAAGAAAAAGAACGTACCCGTGTTCGTAAGGGAAAATTGGGATTTGTATTCCAAAGTTTTAACCTGATAGATGAACTGAATGTATATGAGAATGTAGAGCTTCCTCTTACCTATTTAGGTGTGAAAGCGAGTGAACGTAAACGTATGGTAGAAGATATTCTTAAACGTATGAACATCAGCCATCGTGCCAAGCATTTTCCCCAGCAACTCTCTGGAGGGCAACAACAACGTGTGGCTATTGCCCGTGCAGTAGTTACCCATCCGAAACTGATACTTGCTGATGAACCGACTGGTAATTTGGACTCCAAGAATGGTGCCGAAGTTATGAATTTATTGACAGAACTGAATAAGGAAGGTACTACAATTATCATGGTGACACACTCTCGGCATGATGCCAGTTTTGCGCATCGTACGATACATTTGTTTGATGGTAGTGTGGTGGCAAGTATAGTGGCACAGGAAACTTGCGTTTAATCTGAAGGATACCTTATGAGACAACTCTATTATAGTGCATTGATGTTGTTGCGTGGGCGCATCAATATTGAGTGATGTATCCGATGAGGGGGATCCATACGTTTATGGCCCATTTGCGGAAGCCTTACGGGAGAATTTTCCTGATCAGGTGATAGCTATATGCATTATATACGTTTAAAAGAACCTTTTGAAGAAAATTTTATTGCGTTGAACCATAAGATGGAGGAAATATTTCCGTCTGATTATGTAGCGTTTACCCCTTTGGCAAGTATATTGGATGAACAGTATGCCGATGTTCGCCGTTTTCGTAATGCTGTATTACTGGCGAGTTTTTCAATATATTTGATTACATTAATGGGTTTGTTAGGGTATATCAACGATGAAGTACGCCGTCATAGTAAGGAGATTACTGTTATTTATGAAAATCCTATAAACAGTATTAAGAGCGAATAGTAGGAAACAGAATAATCAAGGCTGAGGAGAAGTTAATCTCTTTAGCTTTTTCACATATATCCATAGGGCAATGACCGCTGTAACGAACGCAAAGAAATCTGACACTGGCATACATGTCCATATTCCGTCTAAACCTAGATAATGGGGAAAAATTAGTAACCCAGGAAGTAGATACAGCAGTTGGCGGGTGAGCGACAAGAAAATACTGATTTTAGCTTTTCCTATACTTTGGAAAAAGTTACCTATCACAATTTGTGCACCTACCAACGGAAACATAGCTATACCAATACGGACGCCTCTTGATGCCATATCTATCAATTGTTCATCGCTGGTGAAAATGGCGGATACAGCATGAGGGAATAATTCGCAGATGATGAAACCGGTACTGGTAATACATACTCCCGAAATAATGCTCAACTTTAAAGTCGTTTTTACCCGGTCGTGCTTCTGTGCCCCGAAATTATAGCCTACTATAGGTTGCATACCCATTGTCAATCCTAATACAATCATTACATAGAGTACCAGCAAACGGTTCATAATACCGTACGCACCGATAGCCATATCACCACCGTAATGTTGTAGACTGTTGTTTACGATAATGACGATGACACATGCCGTTACATTCATCAGGAATGGGGACATGCCGATGGAGAATATACTGGTTATAATCCGTTTCTTCATTTTCCAAAAATCCGATTGGAAACGTACAAGGGTAGTTTTCTGAAAGAAATGGCTGATTACCCATACCATACCGATGAATTGTGATATGACGGTTGCTGTAGCAGCCCCCCGAATACCCCATTCGAAATGGAATATAAAAACTGGAGCAAGGATGATGTTGCAAACGACTGTTACCATAGAGGTCAACATCGCTTTCTTGGGATATCCGGTAGCACGCATAATGTTGTTCAGGCCAATCATGGTATAGGTGATAGGAGTACCCAATAAAATTACCTGCATAAAGTCGCGTGCGTAAGGTAATGTATCGTTACTGGCACCGAAAAAACGTAGAATATCATCCAAAAATATAAAAGAGATACCTCCAAAAACAAATGCATTGATAAGACAGAACATCAACGTGTTTCCCAATACTTCTGTTGCCCCGTCAAGGTCTTTCTGTCCCAAACGTATAGATGAAATAGTGGAACCACCGGCTGAAACCAAAGTACAAAAAGCAACTACAAGGTTCATCAAAGGAAAAGTAATGGCAAGTCCGGCAATACCCATGGCACCTACGCCATGACCAATGAAAATACTATCGATAATATTATACAAAGAAGTTATAGTCATACCTATAATAGCAGGTATGGAGTACTGCAAAAGTAATTTACCAATACGCTCGGTTCCTAAAATATGCGGGTTATTCATTGATATGAGTCAATTAGAGACTACAAAGATATGAAAAATTTGTTTGGTTCGAGGATAATTCAGACCTTTGTCCCCGGTATAGTAATGATATTAACAGATTTAGGTAAAAGAATGTTTATGGAGACAATGGAAACAATATCTGTCTTATTTGATTTTGACGGAGTAGTAGTGGATACAGAGACGCAATACAGTATCTTCTGGCACAAGATAGGGGTCAATTATTTAGGTATGGAAGAATTGGAAAACCGTGTGAAAGGGCAGACTTTGACGTATATCTACGATACTTTTTTTTCCGGCATGACGAAGGAGCAGGCTGAAATCACCGGACTTCTGAATAGTTTTGAGGAAAAAATGACATTTGATTTTATTCCCGGTGTACTCGATTTCATTTCTGACCTTCATCGTCATAGTGTAAAGACGGCGGTAGTGACCAGCTCAAACGAAATTAAGATGGCAGCTGTATATCGTGTCCATCCTGAAATAAAGACGCTTTTCGACCGTATTCTCACTGCTGAGATGTTTGTTGCTTCCAAACCTGCACCCGATTGTTTCTTGCTCGGCATGGAGATTTTTGGTACTACTCTTGAAAATACATATGTATTCGAAGATTCCTTTAATGGTTTGAAGGCTGGAATGGCGTCTGGAGCCAATGTAATTGGACTTGCAACTACTAATAGTTATATGGATATAGCTCCTTTGTGCCATCATGTTTTGGAAGATTTCCAGGGTTTCACATACGATAAAATGCTCCAAGTGCACAAATAATAGGAAAAAGCACTACCTTTGCGGCAGTGAATTAAAATCTTATTTTCTGTATTGCACGTAAACTAAAAACATATAATAAATTATGGCTGGATATATTTCGGATGATACCCGTAAAGTGACTACACATCGCCTCGTAGAAATGAAACAAAGAGGTGAAAAAATATCGATGTTAACTTCATACGATTACACCATGGCGCAGATTGTAGATGGTGCTGGTATGGATGTAATCCTTGTTGGTGATTCTGCTTCCAATGTGATGGCGGGAAATGTGACTACGTTACCTATCACTCTTGATCAGATGATTTATCATGCTAAATCTGTTGTGCGTGGAGTGAAGCGTGCGATGGTAGTAGTAGATATGCCCTTTGGCTCTTATCAGGGAAATGAAATGGAAGGTTTGGCTTCTGCCATTCGCATAATGAAGGAGAGTCATGCGGATGCATTGAAGATGGAAGGCGGGGAAGAAATTATAGGTACGGTAAAGCGCATTCTTAGTGCCGGCATTCCTGTAATGGGACATTTGGGATTAATGCCGCAATCCATTAATAAATATGGGACTTATACAGTTCGTGCCAAGGATGATTCCGAAGCCGAGAAGTTGATACATGATGCTCATTTGCTGGAAGAAGCCGGATGTTTTGCAATCGTATTGGAAAAAATTCCCGCAGTATTGGCCGAGCGTGTGGCGAACGAATTGACTATTCCTATTATTGGTATCGGTGCCGGTGGAGGTGTAGATGGTCAAGTATTGGTTATTCAAGATATGTTGGGTATGAATAATGGTTTTCGTCCGCGTTTCTTGCGTCGTTATGCTGATCTTCATACAATAATGACTGATGCAATCAGCCATTATATATCCGATGTGAAGAACTTAGATTTCCCGAATGAAAAGGAACAGTACTAATGGACTTATGACGCTCAATTTCTGGCGGATATGTGTAGCAAACCTATTGCTGTTCACGTCTGTTTACATGCTGTTTCCGCTGCTACCTTTTATTATGGGAGTGCAGTTGGATATTTCCATTCCGCAAACGGGAGGTATGTTCATTATGTTTGCAGTGGCAATGTTGATGGTTGGGCCGTTTCATGCTTATCTGGGTGATACCTATAAAAGAAAGCATGTACTTCTGTATTCTACTCTTATTATGTTGGCGTCAATGTTGGGATATGCGTTCGTTGATAGTTATATAAAACTTTTGATGCTTGCAGCTGTTCAGGGAGCCTCTTTCGGACTTGCTACAACGGCAGGTATTACGGTGGCTATTGATATCACTACTTCTGCTCGTCGTAGTTCCGGAAATATGGTATATGCATGGGCGGCGCGGTTGGGTATGCTGATTGGTGCCGGGTTGGGTGTATTGTTATTCCGTTTTTATGGCTTTCCGATGGTAGTTTATGGGGCGGTAATAGTGGGAATGTTCAGCGTATTTTTTGCATCAAGGGTCTATGTCGCTTTTCGGGCGCCTATTGGTATGTCGTTTTGCAATCTTGATCGCTTTTTATTACCACGTGCATGGTTGCCTGCGATAAACATGATGCTTATTGCATTTATACCGGGTATATTATTGCCGTTGCTGTTTGTGGGAGAGTATATATCACTTTTGACATTGGTTGTTTTAGCATTCCTGACAATCCCTTCTATAAAAATGTTTGTCAAGTTTTCTCATCATTGCCAACGCGGTACGGCTAATACAACTTGCCATTTAGCGATGGAAATGGGAGTATTGGCTGGTCTTGTAGTAGCTTGTCATAAGATGGATATAGCTTTGTTACATCATGTTGCTTTTGTAGCTACTATCCTTGCTTTGTTATTCTTTGTTTTGTTGACTTATCCTTATTACAAGAGGAAACGGATCAGATGATTTTATAAATTTATAAAGTACGGTATAAATATAATAAGTCCTATGATTGCCGCTGTGGTAGCACATATCAATACTGCTCCAGCGGCAATATCTTTAACTTGTCCAGCAATAGGATGTTGTTCAGGAGATACCAAGTCCACTAATCTTTCAATAGCTGTATTGAATAACTCTGCGGTAATTACAATGCCGATACACAGAGCGATAATGATCCATTCCATTTGTGTGATATCTAGAATAAGTCCCGCAATAATTACTATCGCCGAGGTAATGAGATGGAAGCTTAAATTTTGTTCTTTCCCTACGCAACTTCTAATACCTTTCCAGGCATAACCGAAACTTCGTAATTGTTTTTTTAAATTATACTTCATAATTAGCCGTAGAACTTTATAAATAGAAATTATCACTTAATTTCTTGAAACTTGCTTCACTCCTTTTACCGTTCTTATCTTTTTGATAAGTGTTTCAAGTCTTCCCGTATCACCAACCAACACAGTCAAAGTGCCAGAGAATAAACCATCATGCGAATCAATTCCGATACTTCGCAGGGTAATGGCTGTTTCTTTTGAAATAATAGATGTGATATTGGTAACAATACCGATATCGTCGTGTCCTACAATACGTAAAGTAATGGGGTATTGTGCTCCTTGCGATTTTCCTGCCCAACGGGCTTTCACAATACGATATCCGAAACGTTGATGCAGATCACTTGCATTAGGGCAATCTTTGCGATGTATCTTGATACCTCCACTTACAGTGACGAAACCGAAGACCTCATCTCCATAAATAGGATGACAACAACGGGCAAGAGTGAAATCCAATCCTTTCAGATTCTGATCAATGACAAGTACATCTTCTTTGGCTGATGTCTCTTCCGGTAAAACCGGTTGTAAATTGTACCCTTCTGCACTACGATAAATAATATCGTCACGTGTATCGTTTTCCCGTCTTTGCTGCTCAATGTATTTATCAAGTATGTCATTTACATCAAGAGTCTCGTCAGCTATGCTCTGGTAGAAATCTGTTACCACTTTATATCCGAGACGTTTGATAAGACGCATCATTGTACCTTCATCATATTCGATCTTCCGGTTTTTAAATTTACGTTCCAGTGTTTCTTTGGCAAAGGCATGTTGGCGCGAAACCATTTCTTTCAGCGCTTGTCTTATCTTTGTGCGGGCCTTTGAAGTAGTTACGATATTCAGCCAATCTTGTTTCGGAGTCTGTGTATTGGAAGTCATTATTTCTACCTGATCTCCACTATTCAGTACCTGTTTCAGCTGTACATTTTTTCCATTTACCTTGGCGCCAATACATTTACATCCTAATTTACTATGGATGTGGAAAGCAAAATCCAGTACCGTAGCTCCTTTGCCGAGTTTGAATAAGTCTCCTTTGGGTGTAAAAACGAAAACCTCATCTTCATATAAATCCAATTTAAACTGATCCATAGCTTCCAACCCGTTACTGTCAGAATTTTCCAAAGCTTCCCGTACGGAAGTTAACCATTCGTCCAGTCCGCTTTCACCTTTTACACCTTTATAACGCCAATGGGCTGCTAGACCACGTTCGGCTATGTCGTCCATGCGCTCGGTGCGTATTTGTACCTCCACCCATTTGCCTTCGGGACCCATCACGGTGATATGCAGAGATTCATATCCGTTACTTTTAGGAACAGAGAGCCAGTCGCGTAAGCGTTTTGGATTGGGTTGGTACATGTCTGTCACAATAGAGTATGCCTGCCAACATTCTAACTTTTCTTTCTCTAGTTGGGAATCCAGTATCACACGGATTGCGAATAAGTCGTACACACCTTCAAAAGGGCATTTTTGCTTTTTCATCTTCTGATAGATGGAATGGATGGATTTTGTACGTCCCTTGATGTGAAAAGTCAGTCCTGCTTCTTGCAATTTTTTCTGTACCGGAGCAATGAAAGCTGCGATATATTTGTCACGCGAAGCTTTCGTCTCGTTCAGTTTCTCTTTAATATGATAATATACTTCTTTTTCGGTATATTTCAAAGAAAGATCCTCAAGTTCAGATTTTAGTTTATACAAACCGAGCTTATGGGCGAGGGGAGCATAGAGATAAGCCGCTTCATTAGCGACTTGTCGACGTGCTTCGTCATTTTCACAATCTTTAATTTGCCGCATAATGTTTACACGGTCGGCAATCATAATGAGAATAACCCGCATATCTTCGGCAAAAGAAAGTAACAGATTACGGAAATTCTCGGATTCGATAGTCGGGCTTTTAGAGTAAAGTTCATTGACACGAATTAATCCTCGAATGATGCCTGCTACATCTTCACCATAAATATGTTCTACTTCTTCAGTAGTACAAGTGCCGCAACGCACGGAGTCATGAAGCATAAGTCCAAGAATGGACGCACGTTTCATTCCGATTTCTTCCGCTACGATAACTGCGGTCTGCATATCTTTTATTACTGGGTTCAGACCAAAGGTATCCCGTTGTATGCGGTTGTTTTGTATAGAATTGACAAGATGTGTTTTCAATTTTCTGCAGTCGCCTTTCAGTAACGTTTCTCCGGAAAGCTGCAATAATTTTCGATAGAGAGAAAAGAGTAGGTCCTTTTCTCCGGTAGTGAAAAATTCATCTGTTTCCATAATCGTCCGTATTTTATGCTGTAAAGGTAGTTTTTTTCTTCTTTTTCTTGAGGGCGGTTGTGGTTTTTTTGTATTTTTGGGCATCAATTAATAAAATTAGATATTATGATAACACTCCAAGACAAAGAATTACTTGCCAAAAAGGGGATCAGTGAACAACAGATTGTCGAACAGTTGGCTTGTTTTGAAAAAGGTTTCCCGTATTTGAAGTTATTTGCCGCTGCATCTCTAAAACAAGGTATATTGGCTCCTGATGTTGATGAGCAAAAGAAATATTTGGATGCTTGGGAAGTATATACCCAAACGGATAAAATTGTTGTTAAGTTTGTTCCTGCATCAGGTGCAGCAAGTCGTATGTTCAAGAATATGTTTGAATTTCTTGGAGCTGATTATGATATACCTCAGACTGATTTTGAAAAAAAATTCTTTGAGAAAATCGAGAAATTTGCTTTTTATGATGATTTGAATACAGCGTGTCGTCAGACAACTGGAAAAGATATTCCTATGTTGTTGATTGAAGGTAATTATAAGGCTGTAGTTGCCGCTTTGCTGGAAGCTGCCGGACTGAATTATGGAGCGTTACCGAAAGGGTTGTTGAAATTCCATAAGTATGAAGACGGAAGCCGTACTCCACTGGAGGAACATTTGGTGGAAGGTGCGCTTTATGCTGCCAATAAGAATGGAAAAGTGAATGTTCATTTTACGGTGTCTCCCGAACATCGTGCTTTATTCAAAGCGTTGGTTGATGAGAAGGCTGCTTCTTACGCTAAGAAATATGGCGTAGACTATAATATCAGTTTCTCAGAACAGAAACCCAGTACAGATACGGTTGCTGCCGATATGGAGAACAAACCTTTCCGTGACAATGGTAAGCTCTTGTTCCGCCCGGGTGGGCACGGTGCACTGATTGAGAACTTGAACGACCTTGATGCTGATGTGATTTTCATTAAAAATATAGATAATGTAGTACCTGACAAACTGAAAGGTGATACTGTGCTATATAAAAAACTGATTGCTGGTGTACTTGTTAGTTTGCAGCAACAGGCTTTTGCCTATTTGCAATTATTGGATAGCGGTAAATATACACATGAGCAAATTCTTGAGATTTTGCAGTTCCTGCAAAAGAAGTTATTCTGTAAAAATCCGGAGACAAAGAATTTGGAAGATGCTGAACTGGTGATTTATTTGAAACAGAAGTTGAATCGCCCGATGCGTGTTTGCGGTATGGTGAAGAATGTGGGAGAACCCGGTGGCGGTCCGTTCCTCGCTTACAACAGTGATGGTACCATTTCTCTGCAAATTTTGGAAAGCTCTCAGATTGACATGGATGACGCAGAAAAGAAAGAAATGTTTGAGAAAGGTACGCATTTTAATCCTGTGGATTTGGTTTGTGCGGTACGCGATTATAAAGGACATAAATTTGATCTCGTAAAATATGTAGATAAAGCGACAGGTTTCATATCCTATAAGTCCAAGAATGGTAAAGACTTGAAAGCTCTTGAACTTCCCGGACTTTGGAATGGTGCCATGAGCGATTGGAATACGGTATTTGTAGAAGTTCCTTTGAGTACATTCAATCCGGTTAAGACGGTGAATGATTTGTTGAGAGAACAACATCAATGAGGGACTGGCAGTGAGTTAACTTTATTGTTGGAATGAAGTTAACTGAAGGGGTGCTAATATGTTAATATCATAATTACGGGAAGTTAACTTTATATAGTGGATGAAGTTAACTTCCCGTATTTCTTTTATCTCGTTTTTTCTCCCTATCTTTGCAATAATTTTATAAAAACTGATACTGAAATGAAAAAGATTTTACTTTTAGGTTCCGGTGAATTGGGTAAGGAATTTGTAATTGCTGCCCAACGTAAAGGTCAATACATCATTGCTTGTGACTCATATGCCGGAGCACCCGCCATGCAGGTGGCAGACGAATACGAAGTGTTCAGTATGCTGGATGGCGATGCATTAGAACGTGTGGTTCATAAACATCAGCCGGATATTATTGTACCGGAAATAGAAGCTATCCGTACAGAACGTTTATATGATTTTGAGAAGGAAGGTATTCAGGTAGTTCCCAGTGCGCGGGCCGTTAATTTTACGATGAACCGTAAGGCTATCCGGGATCTTGCTGCTAAAGAGCTGGGGTTGAAAACTGCTAAATATTTCTATGCCCAATCATTGGATGAATTGAAGGCTGCTGCCGAAAAAATTGGTTTTCCTTGTGTGGTAAAACCGTTAATGTCTTCTTCCGGTAAAGGACAGTCGCTTGTGAAGAGTGCCGATGAATTGGAACATGCATGGGAATATGGATGTAATGGTAGTCGTGGTGATATCAAAGAACTTATCATTGAAGAGTTTATCAAGTTTGATAGTGAGATAACTTTGCTCACTGTTACCCAGAAGAATGGTCCTACTCTGTTCTGTCCTCCTATCGGGCATGTACAGAAGGGGGGAGATTATCGAGAGAGTTTTCAACCGGCGCATATCGATCCTGCCCACTTGAAAGAAGCGCAAGAGATGGCGGAAAAAGTGACCCGTGCTTTAACAGGTGCCGGTCTTTGGGGAGTGGAATTCTTTCTCAGTCATGAGAATGGGGTTTATTTCTCCGAATTGTCACCACGTCCGCACGATACAGGTATGGTTACTTTGGCAGGAACACAAAATCTCAATGAGTTTGAACTTCATTTGCGTGCTGTCTTAGGTTTACCTATCCCGGGTATCAAGCAGGAACGTATGGGAGCGAGTGCGGTTATTCTTTCTCCTATTGCCAGTCAGGAACATCCCAACTATCGTGGTTTGGAAGAAGTGACGAAAGAAGAAGATACTTATCTGCGTATATTTGGTAAACCTACTACCCGTTTAAACCGCCGTATGGGAGTTGTACTTTGTTATGCACCATTGGGGGATGATCTTGATGTGTTGCGTGACAAAACTAAAAAGATCGCAGCGAAAGTAGAAGTGTATTAAAGTATACTGAAGAGGGATATATTTATTTCAGGTGCAATTCCATAGAGAAAACAAATAAATTCGTGTTATCTGTGAAATTTGCACCCGAAATGTATTATTCAAACAGTCCGGGGTAGATTTCTCCTCCTAGTTCACTCGTATTTATACTATTTGCCAACTTACCATCCGATGAGTAGAATAATTGGAACTCTTCATCGGAATTATACCCTTCTACTTCTATAAGAATTACAGTGGGATGTTTAGGAAAAGTCACAATTCTTACATCTTTTAGTCTCATAGAAGACCAAGTACTTTTCATAAATGCTTCTGCGACGGGAACAGGGATTTTCTCCAACGATTCAACATCATTTGTAGTCATCACCCATTCTCCGTTAGTATCGAACCACACATCTATTTCATGATGATCCATCACAAAATCTGCGGTATAATATCCGCCAATTTGTTCCCATTCCACATTGGAAACTTTGGGATACATATTTCTAAATGCAGTCTTTACCTTTAGAGGAAGACTATCGGCAAAGGCTGTTGTAGAAAGTACTAACAGTAAACTTGTCAATAAGTAAAATCTATTTTTTTTCATAATCAGGTTGTTTTTAAGTTCTATTAAAACAATGCTGATTATTTTTTGTTTAGTAAGGTTACCTTGTTTTGCTATATAGTCAGTTCTCCTTTATAAAAGAGTGAATTTTTCCCCAAACTTATTTCCGGCAGTAGGGTATCTGGCTTGAACAATCCGTAAACAGAGGAACCGGAACCGCTCATTGATGCATAGACTGCCCCCAGTTTGTACAATTCTTCCTTTATTTCTCTTATAACTGGGAATTGTGGGAAGACACTTTCTTCAAAATCATTGAACATATATTTCCTCCATTCTTCAATGGGTAACTGTACGATTTCTTTTAAAGATATTTGAGGATGACATGGCCTTATTTTTGAAAAGGCATCACGCGTAGAGACAAAGATATCCGGTTTTACCAATAAGAACTTATACTCTCTTAATGACAATGAAATAGGGGAAAATCTATTTCCGATACCTTCGGCATAGGTGGGTTTATTTTTTATGAAGAAAGCGCAATCTGCGCCTAAACGGGCAGCATATTCTTCCAAAACTTCATCGGTAAGGTTCAGGCAAAATTTTTTATTCAGTAATTTCAACATAAAGGCTGCGTCGGCCGATCCTCCACCTAGACCGGCTCCCGATGGAATATGTTTGAACAAGTAAATGTCTACAGGAGGAAGATTAAATTCCTCATCCAGCATTTTATATGCTTTCACTACCAGATTATTCTCAGTTTCTCCGATTATTTCTAAACCGGACTGATGCAGGCGGAATTTTCCTGTTCCTTTGTTCCATACATTCACTTCTAATGCATCTTCGATAGGTAATGGATAAAATATCGTTTCCAGATTGTGATATCCGTCAGAACGTCTCTCTGTGATATTCAGTCCTAAGTTTATTTTAGCATTTGGAAATATAATCATGATATGAATAACAAATTACGAGTTATAAATTGCACTTATGGAGACAAAGTTAATAAATTCTGTTTATAATAGATTGAAAACTTAACCATAGATTGTGATATCCAATGAATAAAATCGTTTATCTTTGTCCTTCCGTTAATGTTAGAAGAGCTTGTGCTCATAATTTCTATTTGATGATTTGTAATTAATAATTTGTGATAAATAAAGTGGCAGAACAAAGAAGAATAACTCGTACTCCCAAAGGAAAAACACCTCAGCCCGTTAATGACTACGGACGTATCCAGCCGCAAGCACCAGAATTGGAAGAAGCTGTACTTGGTGCTTTGATGATTGAGAAAGATGCTTACTCATTGGTAAGTGAAATTCTTCGTCCGGAATCTTTTTATGAACATCGCCATCAATTGATATATGCTGCAATTACCGATTTGGTGGCTAATCAGAAACCGGTAGATATCCTTACTGTAAAAGAACAACTCTCCAAACGTGGAGATTTGGAAGAAGTAGGTGGTCCGTTCTATATCACTCAGTTGAGTAGTAAAGTGGCTTCTTCAGCGCATATTGAGTATCATGCTCGTATTATTGCTCAGAAAGCTTTGGCACGCGAACTGATAACCTTTACCAGTAATATTCAAAGTAAAGCGTTCGATGAGACTTTGGATGTTGATGACTTGATGCAAGAAGCTGAAGGCAAGTTGTTTGAAATCTCGCAGCAGAATATGAAGAAGGATTATACACAGATTAATCCGGTTATCGCTGAAGCTTATGACCTTATTCAAAAGGCGGCTGCCCGTACCGATGGTTTGAGTGGTCTTGAAAGTGGTTATACCAAATTGGATAAAATGACCTCTGGATGGCAGAAGTCCGATCTTATCATTATCGCTGCTCGTCCTGCTATGGGTAAAACGGCTTTCGTCCTTTCTATGGCTAAGAATATAGCCGTGAATTTTCGTAATCCTGTTGCTTTGTTCTCTCTTGAAATGAGTAACGTGCAGTTGGTGAATCGTCTGATCTCTAATGTATGTGAAATCCCGAGTGAGAAAATCAAGAGTGGACAGCTTGCCGACTACGAATGGCAACAGTTGGACTATAAATTACGTGATCTGCTTGATGCTCCGCTTTATGTTGACGATACTCCTTCGTTGTCGGTCTTTGAACTTCGTACTAAAGCTCGTCGTTTGGTACGCGAACATGGCGTGAAGATTATTATCATTGACTACCTTCAGTTGATGAATGCAAGTGGTATGTCATTTGGTAGCCGCCAGGAAGAGGTAAGTACCATTTCGCGCTCATTGAAGGGATTGGCCAAGGAGTTGAATATACCGATTATTGCCTTGTCACAGTTGAATCGTGGTGTGGAAAACCGTGAGGGTGAGGAGGGTAAACGTCCACAATTGAGTGATCTTCGTGAATCTGGTGCTATTGAGCAAGATGCCGATATGGTTTGTTTTATCCATCGTCCCGAATATTATAAGATTTATACTTCTGCTGATGGTAGCGACTTACGCGGTATGGCAGAAATTATTATAGCCAAGCATCGTAATGGTGCGGTAGGTGATGTTCGTCTCCGGTTTATTGGCCAATATACCCGTTTTGCCAATCCGGAAGACGATATGGTTATTCCTCCTCCTACGGAAGGTGGAGGAGGAGCAACTTTTGGTTCGCGTATGAATGCACCTATTGGCAGTCCTTCTACACCTCCACCACCAACTGCAGCTGATTTTCCGGCTCAGACAGATAATCCTTTTGGTGGAGTGGGTATGGATGGCCCCTTGCCATTTTAGTGTGAATATCAAACTTTTATATATAAAAAGGAGAGTATCAAAATAGGAACATGTAGGGATACATTGGATGGGGTGTATCCTTAAAAGACTACACCGGAACTCAAACAGGCATAATCGAATCCCACGATGCCGTAACCTGTTATGAGGGCTTTGAATGCTCCCGGTATTGTTTCCTTCTCAGTCATGGCGTATCTTTTTGTCTTGCTGTTGTGATTAATAAATTTGTTGAATCTCTCACTTTTGCGCTATTGAGCCCCTTGCGGTCTCCAATCAGCTCACGTTCGGCAAAGGCAAAGTAAGCTTTGCCTTTGCACTTACTTACCCGCTGATTTCCCCGCTGCGAGGCGGGGAAGTGCCTTATCTGATTTGACACCCGGACATTAACGCATGGCTGCCCGAATAGCTGTTTGAATTGAATTTACACCTCGCCAATCATACTCCGCTGTACTGTTCTTCTTCCGTATGCACTATGCGGTGACGCATCGGCGGGCATATTGGCCGCAACCTCCACTCTTAAAAGTTGAGTATAAAGCGGACTCTCCTGGCGTTCCCTTTATTTATATTAGTGGAACCAGTACCAGAGGTCATTAAATATGCTCCCACTGCTCCCATAGTACTTGACTCTCTGCTTGTCCAGCAGGCAGAGGTTTCCACATCTTTGTTTGGTGCAATCACTGCAGTTCCTGATATTGCCGTGATTTTGTCGTTAATGGTGCTTACTGTCTTAAAAAGGTCTACGTATTCCTCCCTAGCCGGAACACACCATCCGTTATTTCCGGTGTTTGTCCGCAGCTCTTGGCAGGCGTTAAAAATAGGATAATCACTAAGGGTATATGATTGGTTAGCTATAAGCGCAAATACCTTGTCTGTATTTTCTTTGCCGTTTGTCGATGATGTTGTTCCGGTTTCCACATTTGCTGGCCCCCACGTAAGGTTGGTTCCCTCTGTGAGCGAGACCACCTTGCCGGTACCGTCAGCGTTTACTTTATAAACCACGCCGATAATGGGGTTGGCACTAGTTGCATTAGCGTCCGTACTCCATGTGCCGTCCTTGTAATAGTAGTCGCCTACTTTCGGGTCAGAATCTTTTTCTATCAGGTCGGTGCTCCAGCCGTCGCTGATGGAGACGGAGAGCTTGGCGTCGTTGCTCGGCGCATCGGAAACCGAAACAATGTGTCCGCTGATGTTGGTGCGCTTATTGCGCTCAACGGGCATATTGGCGGGGATGGTGAAATCTCCGATTTGAAGAGTGTTGTCACTACTGGTAAATGTCAGTTTGATTTCGCCCAGTGTGGTCTGTCCGGTGGAGGGGGCAAAGATGTAGTCGTAGAAAAGGTTGGCGGTACAGTCATTGTTAGGACCGCTCAACGGGTAAGAGGATACATACTTTGTGGCTTCTTCTGTCTCGCTGGTGGGCGTACCGTTTTCGACGTTGTAGCCTTTAGGAACATTGAAAACGGCTTTTGTCTGTTTTACTTTAGCAAGCGCATCCGCATCCTTTTCGATGATATTGATTTGCCCGAACGGACGGACAAGCTGCACATTGTCGGAATAAGCCCCGGTTTTCTTGCTGATTGGATGACAGGCACAGAAAGCGTCATTATGTAAAGTTGGTACATTACCCGCAGGGGTACGGATTATATTTTTCAGGTTGTCGGTGGTCTTGAAGTTTAAGTCCTTATAATGGCCACACTCAAACCCGGAAATAGTTTGCGTTGTCGGTGTTGCATTCGCTTGAATAAAGTCCGCCCACAGGAGTGCGTTGTAGTCTCCGGCATCGGTCAGATCGAAAGTGAAGTCCACTCCGCTGAAGTCCTCTTTCAGTTCTTCTTTGCGGAGTTTAAGTACCGGATTTTCGCCCGTTGTCCATACTTCGAGGATGTAGCGCAGTTTGCAATTATTTGGCATGGTTATAGCCCGTGTCTGTATGCTCCGGTTCACGCTTGCGCTGAGGGTTACGCTGGTGGGTTCATAGGTCTGCGGCCCGGTGGCTTCGTCCTGGCTGCACGCGGTCATCAGCCCCACGAGGGCGATAATCCAAAGGTAAAGATGATACTTTTTCATGTGCTTGGTAATTTTAATTTTTAATTTATTGGTAATTCACTCGTTTTATTATTGTAGCGGATTGTCAAGGTCTATATTTATATCGTCGTCATCAAAATCGGGATCGATGCCGATGCCCGTGTCGTAGCGGTTGGTCAGGAAGTGCCCCCGCACGGTAGTGAGGTGTCCGCGGCGGTAAGGCACGTCGATGCCTGTGGTGCGGCTGATGCCGTTGCCTTCGTCGTCCTTGATTCCGATGCTCAACGGAACATACGATTCATCCCCGTTCACGAAGATGTAGTCCGATGCGAGCGTACACTCTCCGCTGCCGTTGTCCGTGACGACAAGCGGAGCGGTAAACGCCACACCCATTTCCGAACGGTCGGGTTTGCCGGTCAGCACGTTGAAGCCCAGCGGGAAGTAGAAATCGTAACTGACGGTGATGGTGTACGCCGTGCCTCCGGCTCGCTGCTTCTGCGTCTTTTGCAGAAACTTCTGCACGTCGGTAGCTATCAGTTCGTACTTCGCCAGCGGGCGCACCATGTCCACGCTGACCTGCACCCGGGCGTTCCATTCGTCGCGGTATTGCCGCAGGTCGAGGGCGGCGGTTCCGTAAAGGCAGTCGCGATAGTCGGTGCTGCCCGTATAGGGGTCGCGGCAGGCTACCTGCTGCAAGTCCTCCGTATTATAATAGAGATCGTCCGTCGTGCCTGCCGCCACGTAGTCCGTCCATACGGCGAGGGTATAGTCCAGCGCATGCAGTTTCAGATGGATGGGGAGCGTGATTTTCCCGTCACCGTTTTCTTCTTCGGCGGTGTCCATGACGGTCACCTGCCGGGCTGCGGGCTTACCTTCCCGCCACGCCTCGATGATGAAGCGGCGGCGGTAACCGTCGTCGGCTTTCGTTGTTCCGCTGCGTGCATTTTTCTGCGTGATGATTTCCAGCGGAATAAGCTCCAGATCGAGCGTGACTTCGGTATTGACTTCGACCAGTGTGGGGTCGATGCCCTCTTCGCCGTCTTCCGTCATGGACGGGTAATCGTGTACACAACCGGCAAGGACGATTGTCAGCACAAGGGCGATAAATCCTATCGTGTATTTCTGTTTCATAAGCCGTTATTTTTTAAGGTTGAAGCGATAGACTACGGACAGTCCTATGTGGGTGATGCCCCAATAGTTCTTTGTCCGAGTATCTATCCGTGCGCCGTTATCTATATTATAATAGGTGTCATAGCGCATGTTGGCATAGCCTGCGCCGAGAGTGAACTCGCCTGCCCAATGCTCATTAAAGGGCAGCAGGTAACCGTAACTGATACCTGCGCCGAGTAGCGGACGGTCGGTGTCCTGATAACGGTCGCGGTTCCACTTCACGCTGTACCAGCTCACGTGTGCATGAACGCCGAAGAAATGCCCCTTGCCGGGTTTCGAGAGCCAGTAGCGGGCTTCGGGCTGAATGGTAAACGTCTTCACGGCATGTTTGTCGCTGACGTACCACGGGCACCAGAGTACGGGCAATTCTACGGAGAAATGTTCGCTCACCTGCACATCGGCGGCAAGGTTCATTATCGTACCCGCCCATGCCGCAAGGTTGGTCTTAACGGCCACGTAGCGACCGGAAGAAGATGCGGTTTCCGGCGTTATCTTTACGGTTTGCTCCGGCTGTGCCGTTATCGCTTCTGCTTTTTCTTTGGCGGTGACGGTTTGTTGTTCCGCTGGTTGTATCTCTTCCTTTATTTCCTGTTCTTCTCTAACCGATTCCGTCTCTTTTTCTACAACAGCCGGAGTGATTTTTCCGGTCTTCCGTTCTTTCTCAGCCGGAAGGGATTTCGATACGTCCTCTTCCATCTGTTTAAGTGGTGAATAGCTGATTACAACTATATCCCCCAAGTCTTGATGGTTATGAGGGGTATTTACTGTCTTGAAATCGCGTTCGCGCAATCCATAGTAATTAATAAGATAACCTTTCAGGTTGTTACAACGGTGAAAAGCTGTACGCCGGTTGCGAGAGTCATTGTCACATTCCCCGGAATAACCATTCACATAGAGCGTATCCTTCCCTTTGGAAAACGTTTGCAACTGTTTCTTTAATAATTGCAATGTCTGCCGGTTGCTTTTGTAGTCTGTCTTGAACATCTGTATGCAAGGCGGGTAATGGAAAACGAATGTTTGTGCATTCAGTGAGGAACAAAGAATGAAGCCTGTTATCAGGCAACTAATGATTTTTTTATTCATCAATACATGTATTTATTTGGTTCTTTAACTATCGTTGTTTGCTCTGTTTCGCAAAGCTATATATCCTTGATTTGCAATTCGTCAAAACCGTATTGTCATTTTATCAAAATCTTAGTATTCATGCGGAATTGAGGGCTGTTTTAGCCTGAATTCTCTTTTTCACGGTATTGTTTAGGTGTAATCCCGTCGTGATATTGCGCAAAAGCCCGGTGCAATGCCGAAGGTGAAGTGAAGCCGGATTTCAGGGCAACCTGGTTGACTGTAAGTTCCGGATGATTCCGCAACAGCTCTTCGGCATAATGGATGCGGTAACTGCGTACCACATCGCTGAAACTTTCTCCCCAGCCTTCATTGAATATCTGTGAAAGATAAGTCCGGTTCAACGGAAGTACCCCTGCCACATCCATCAATTTGAAATCCTTACGCAAATAAGGTTTTGTTTCTTCCATCCATTGCTGCACTTTTGTTTTGTATTCGGGCAGTTTTACAAGGAATACCGTTTCATTCATACTCTTTTCCTGCTGTTCCACATTATCCACGGTTAAAGGAGGCGGCAGTTCTTCCACTTCTTCATTTTTCCGGGCCTCTTCTTCATTCATGGTATGGCGGAAGAAGTTTTCCGGATACGGGTTTTCATGGAAAAAGCCTTTGTAAAAGATGAAACCGAAAAACAGTTGGATGATGATATTATGTACTACATAGCAATAGGTATTGCCATCCAGCAATATCCAGCAGAAAGCGAACATGATAAACATCGTCCCCAAACCGTAAAACCGCAGCCAGGATATTTCCATGTCTTCGGTCGAAGCATAGTTTGCATCACACCATTGCCGGTATGAAACCTCATAGCGATAGACAATCAGAATCAGATAAGCAATATATGCAAACACGGAAAAAGCGATAACTAATCTGTACCAGACATTGAATTGTTCCATATTAATGAGAAGGGTATCCCAATGAGCCAGACGGACAGGAGTTTCGCCGAGCAGATACATAACCACAAAATAGAAAGCTACAATCACCAGGTAAGGGGACATGACCAGCAAACAGCGTTTCGGGTTGAGCCAGCCGGGGCGGACAACTTCAAGAGGATAGAAAAGGGTAATGATAGCATAAAGATTACCGGCTATCAAGACAAAAGGGGCAAAGACGCTGCTCTCCATCGTTCCCATAAAGCCGAACAAAATACCAAAGATACGGATTACATAAGCTATTCCCCAAGCCAGCATGACATATGCCAGAAAACGCTTGGAGCGACTGCCTTCTGCATGAAGAAGAAGTAGAATCGCTCCCGCCATGCAGATAACGGTACACATCGGTACTAACATCTGCAAAACGGATTCCCATCCGGGAATAATCAGGTTCATAAAATCATCGTATTCATTTTACACTACGTTTTATCGCGCCTGAACACAAGAAAGGCGTGAGTAACTGTTAACTTTATCCATAAATCAGGTCTTCGCAATACCCGTGTTGTTAGATAAAGCAACAGAACTCACGCCACTTATGTATATAGGCTACCACGTAGCATACCCGGAAGGGTTGCAATAAGTAGGTATATAACAAAAGGACGTGAGCGTTTGTTGCTACCATCTCCAACAACACTGAATCAAAGTTGCGAAGTTTGATTTATGGAGATTGGTATTTTTAAACGCTTCCGTTATCACATGTCTCATTCCGCCCCGAAAAGCAGAATGTGTACAAAGATAACGGATACCGTTTATTTATCAAAGCAGCACGGTAATTGTTTTCACCGGACGGTACGAAAATACTAACTTGCAAACAGTAAGGGAGAAAAAGCCGATGGACAATTCGATACCCAAAACCGAAAACCGCCAATTATTTTGATAAAAAAGTACCTTTTCTCCCTTGTTTTGCAAAGAGATTGGAGAAATTATGTATCTTTAATCATTTAATATTATTCCGATTGTACAATGATAAACAAACACACCTTATTCTATATATTTTGTTTCTTTCTCTGTGTGGCATTAACCGGATGCCACAAGTCGTCCCAACCGATTAACCGGAATGATATCCGTAAATGGCTTTCACAGGATGCAGACTCGTGCTTATGGTATTATACCGGCCATTATACCACTTTACTTAAAGAAAAGAGATACCGGGAAATGGAGCAACTGTATGCCTCCGTTTTGCGTGCTATGCCGGAACATCCCAAAGGGGGCAAAAATATGAACTACCTGATGGGCTGGGTGCTGACCTATTATTATAATGCCCTGATGTATCAAGACAAAGCGGACGGCAGCGAATTTCTGACCGACAGCCTGCTGAACAGTAGCCACCCTTACTATACCCGGGTGCTTCGCCCGGAACTGCTTGCCCACTCCTGCAAGTTCTATCTGGCCCAGAACCGGATGAAGCAGGTAGACAGTATCGGACACCTCTTTCTTTCCCTTCCTCCTACGGACGATCCACGGAGAGACGCCCGGACATGGCATGTTATGGCATATTCTCTGGAGTTTTGCAGTATTGACACTAAAACTCCCATGAAACTGATGGAGCATGCGGTAGAATCGTGCCGGAAAGCGGAAGGCAAAGTAGGCAATGAAGGTGAAATATACGACTACATGGGTTACCTCTACTGGAAAAACGGAGAACCGGAGAAGGCGATAACCGCCATTCAGGAAGCGATAGACTGGTACACAGCCCGTCCGGGGACTCCGGGGGACGGATTGATAGAATGTTACAATGACCTTAGCCAGGTATATGCCACCCTTGAACTATTTGACAAAGCCATAGAAGCCAATACCCTTGCTGTGGAAGCATCCAAGAAGCTGGATAACTGGACGCTGGAAGAGGTGTACCGTTTGCGTGCTGCCTGCTTCGGTAATGCCGGGAAGAAGGATTCTGCGCTGTTCTATATACAGGAAGCTATCAAAGCCACTCCGGAAAGCGCGGAAAATTACTTCAATCTTTTATTACGCATCAACCGGTTGGGTTATTATTATGCCGCTTACCCTGACTCCATAGCCGGACAACTGGATGAATGTTGCCGTCTGCTAAAAGATACCGCCGATATAGACCCGCTTGCTCAAAGCTATTTGTATGCTTACCATGGCAGGGCATTGCTGCGAACGCCGGGACGCGAACAGGAGGGGGTGGAACAGTTGGAGCGGAGTTTCCGGAATTTTCAAACGTCCCATTTTCCGGAAGGAATCATCTCCGTCGGCGATGAATTGATACGTGCCTACATCCAAACAGGGATGCCGGACCGGATTTCATCTATATATTCCTTATATACTGAAACAAGCGACAGCCTGCGGCATCGGGCACGTGCCAATGCTGCTATCGGAGCCAATGTCCGTTACGAAACAGGACGCAAGGAGCAGGAGAACCTTGTTCTTGCCGCCGAGGTGTCTTTGAAGCATCGGACACTGATTTTTACCTGGTTATTGGTCGGACTGCTGTTTGTCATCCTTCTCGTTGGGGGGATGTATATGCGTCAGCGCCAGCGTTTCCTTCGTCAGATCAGTAACGCACGCCTCTCACAAATCAGCGGGTTGCTCCGGGCACAACAGGAACTGAAAGAGAAAAACGAATCCTTGCTGGAAATGCAGGAAGAATTGCGTCAAAGCAACGAGGCATTGTTCAAGGCAAAACAAGAGTTAAGCCAGCATAATGCTTCATTGACACAAGAGCTTCACACGACATCCAGCCGGCTCAACGAAGTGTCTTCACGGTTGGATGCCGTGTCGAAACAGAAAGTTGTTACCGACCTTCGGATGAAAATCAGCACCCAAATTTTCAGTTCCGACAAAGAAGCTGAGTTCCGCCGTAGCTTCACAGCCTTCTATCCCGATTATATTCCTGCCCTACACCGGTTAAGCCCGGATATTACCCGTACAGACGAGCTGATTGCCATGCTTATTATTCTGGAATTAAGCAGTGACGAGATTGGTCTCACATTGGGTATTTCCAGAATTGGAGTGAACAAGGCCCGTAGCCGTATGCGTAAAAGACTGGGGTTAGCCAGTGACGCTAAATTGGAGGACTTTCTGAAAGGGATATGGGATTGGCATAATTGATAAGGTAGTAAGTTGTTGATACCCAGATAAACGACGAAAGGCAAGCAGTCTTTTTATCGACTACTTGCCTTATCGTTGTGATTCCGTTGCGATTCGAACGCAAGACCCACGCCTTAGAAGGGCGTTGCTCTATCCAGCTGAGCTACGGAACCAGCCTTAATTGCGGTGCAAAGGTACGCTTTTTTATGTAAACTGCAAATATTTATATCTAAAAAATATTCTTGTCGGTAGATAAACTGTTTAACTTTTGGGGAATGGAATTGATGGGTGATTGAATGACAAAGTTTTAGATACCCGAAACGGATGAATAGAATAAGAATATTGTCAATTAAAATTGGTGGAATAATTAAGAATTGTTTGTGTTTACGTAAAATAACACTTGTTACTACTTTCCTAAAAAGCTCAAAAAAGGTAAAAAGGTTTTGTTGCTATGCAATAGCCCGCTAACTTTGAAATATCAACTTTTAAAATAAATAAAGCAATGAAAAAATTAATCTTATCTCTTGCACTATGTTGTGCAGCTACTAACTTCTTCGCGCAGAATGCTGACCCTGCTCAATTGGTCAATGAAGGTAAAGCCGCTCTTGAGGCTAAAAATTATCAAGAAGCATACACAAAGTTCAGTACTTATCTTACACAAACTAACAATCAAGATTCTGTTATTGCTTTTAACTGTGGTGTTTGTGCCGATAAAATAAAGAAACCGGCTGAAGCATTAAAATATTTCGATATTGCTGTTCAGAAAAAATATAATTTGGCAAATGCTTATATCGGTAAAGCTGGTGCATTAAAAGATTTGAAGAAAAATGAGGAGTATGTTGCTACTTTGAAAGAAGGATTGGAAGCAAATCCTGGTAATAAGACTTTGACTAAGATGTATGCCACTTATTATGTAAATCAAGGCATTTTGGCGCAAAGATCAAAGAAGGTTAACGAGGCAGAAGAGGCATTCAAACAAGCCCTTACAATTCAACCTGAAAATATTAATGCTTTAAATAGTTTGGGCTCATTGTATTACAGTCAGGGAGCCAATACATTAAAGACTGATGCCGAGAAAGCTAAAGTAGAATTCAAGGAAGCTAAAGAGTATTTGGATAAACTCATCCCTTTGCTTTCAGCTGGCAGTCCGGCTCAAAAGAAAATGATGGATAATGCAAAAACCATGTTGAATTTTATAGATTCTCAGTTGAAATAAGAACTATGAATTAATGTAAAAGAAAGAGGCAGGTATCTTTAAAACACCTGCCTCTTTCTTTTTATACTTAATTATTTTGTCTTTCTCAACACAACTGCTGTACGCGCTGGAATATAAAGTTTCAGCCATTCTTTCTTTTCCTTTTTATACAATGGATCAGAAATGGTGAAATGTTTTATCGTATCGTCAGTAAGTCCGTTACCGCCAAATGAGGGATTGTCTGTATTCAGAATTACTTCGTAACTTCCAGCCGGAACAAGGAAACCATAATCTGTAAAAGATTGCTTTGGGTTAAAGTTGAATACAAATACTAAATCTTTACGCATATAGGCAAATACCTGATCGCCGTCGTTATGCCATATTTCCTGAACAGGAGTAGACTGGAAATTCTTAATACTCTTGATAACACTAAGCATAGCAGCATCGAAGTCTCCCATGTAGTGATAAGTCAAGTTCTGATTATCTACTAAATTCCATTGACGACGGGCATATTTACATGACCAACCGTTACCTTCGCGGGGAAAATCGATCCATTCCGGATGTCCAAACTCATTGCCCATGAAGTTTAGGTAACCACCATTGATGGTACTTGCCGTGAGCAATCTGATCATCTTGTGAAGGGCAATACCACGGGTTACGGTATAGTTCTCATCTCCTTTCTGCATATGCCAATACATATCAGCATCGATCAAACGGAAGATAATCGTTTTATCACCTACTAATGCTTGATCATGACTTTCTGCATACGAGATAGTTTTTTCGTCTTGACGACGATTGGTTACTTCCCAGAACATACTGGAGGGTTTCCAATCCTCATCGATCTTTTCCTTAATGGTTTTAATCCAGTAATCTGGAATATTCATTGCCATGCGGTAATCGAAACCATAGCCACCATCTTCATATTTAGCTGCTAAACCGGGCATACCTGATACTTCTTCAGCGATAGTGATAGCTTTAGGGTTGACCTGATGAATTAAACGATTGGCAAGCGTTAAGTAGCAAATGGCATTATCATCCTGATGGCCATTAAAATAATCTCCGTAATTACAGAATGCTTCGCCTAAACCATGACTATAGTATAACATTGAAGTGACACCATCAAAACGGAAACCATCAAAATGATATTCTTCCATCCAGAACTTGCAGTTGGATAACAAAAAATGAATGACTTCATTCTTTCCGTAGTCAAAACAAAGAGAATCCCATGCCGGATGTTCACGGCGTCCACCTGGATAGAAATATTGATTAGGATCGCCAGCAAAATTACCCAGACCTTCCACTTCATTTTTTACAGCATGTGAATGTACAATATCCATAATAACTGCAATTCCCATTCCATGAGCAGTATCAATTAACTCTTTCAATTCTTCCGGAGTACCGAAACGGGATGATGCTGCAAAGAAACTTGATACGTGATATCCAAAACTACCATAATAAGGATGTTCCTGAATAGCCATAATCTGTATGCAGTTGTATCCGTCTTTAGCAATACGTGGAAGAATTTTTTCTTGAAATTCCTTATAACTGCCTACTTTTTCCTCCTGCTGTGCCATGCCTATATGACATTCATAAATCAACAGCGGATCAGTAGCCGGTTTAAAATTTCGTTTTTTCATTTTGTATGGCTTTTCAGGTGCCCATACTTGTGCACTGAATATTTTCGTTTGCTCATCTTGTACTACCCGGGTAGTCCATGCAGGAATGCGCTCACCACAACCACCATCCCAATGTACCATCAGTTTGTATAAGTCTCCATGTTTTATGGCATCAACTGGAAGTTTAATTTCCCAATTACCATTTACCTTACGTTTAAGACTATATTTCTTCTCTTCTTTCCAGTCGTTAAAAGTTCCAACAAGGAATATCTGACTCGCATTAGGTGCCCATTCACGGAAAATCCAACCATTTTCTGTACGATGCAAACCGAAATAAAGATATCCGGTAGCAAAGTCAGACAACGTTTTCTTTCCCTTGTCAGTCAGTTCAGCCTCTTTATCAAGAGCGTACTGATGACGTCCTTTAATGGCGTCGGCAAAGGGCTCCAACCAAGGATCATTCTTAATCAAATTCAATGTTTCCATAATAGGATGAGTTTTGGGGATTTGATGTATTTATGCTTTAACTTTCACAATAACTTTCTTCACGCCGTCAGGAGTAATACCGGGAGCATGACCGTCTTGTGGAAAGAAAATAGCAAACATTCCAGGTTTAACTTTAATATAACTTTCAGCCAATCCCTCGAAGAAAGTAATATCTTTTTCGGCATTATAAACAGCATCGGCAGGTATGCAGTCCTTAGCTGCGGTATAACCCATAATTTCTGTTCCCGAAAGTGGTATTTGTATGTCGATAAAATCCTTGTGTGTTTCGAGCTTGGCATCTTCTTTGGTTTTTGGCTTAGTCTGAGCTACATTTACCAACAGATCTTTACCTTTTAATTCGGTTTTGCCTATTTCTAATGTATCCAGATCATGTGATTTCAAGAAATCGATGGCTTGTGCGAATAAAGGATTCAAAGAAGCATATTTTTCAATGTTTTCAAGTTTATCTACTACCATAATCAGAATGTTTTAAGTTAGTTATTATTAGGAAATTATTCAAAGTCGTCTATTGTATAATTTACAAAATCAGAAAATCGTTTCATTTGCTTGAAGATTTCATCCGTACGTTCTAGAAAATCCGGTGTAAGGAAAAAAAAGTCAGGCTGATAGCAAGACACAGTGTATTCTTTACATTGTAAGTACTTTAGATATGGATAATCTTTGGGAAATCCTTTTGGAGCAGTCTTTAAGAAATTTTCTCCGATAACCGGAAAATATTGTTTGAAAACCGGATCTTCGACAATGTCACGAAATTCATCTATGTTATCATAAACAGCTTGGCGTAATGCCTTCAATATGGGAGGGGGAGGACAATAACTACCTCCTGCTAACAAGCAATTGTCCGGTTGCAGATGAATGTAGTATCCGCAATGATCAGATTTCTTTCCTTTTGCATTGATGTAACCTCCAAAATGTGTTTTATATGGAGTCTTATCTTCTGAGAACCGCGTATCGCGATAAATCCGGTACGTACAGTCTTTTGCTTCTATGCCTCGAATAGTTTCATCAAACAGGGATATACGGGAAATAATTACTGTCAACAAGTTTTCAAACTCATTACGGGCTGTTTCATATAGACCCCGATGCGCATTAAACCATTCACGGTTATTGTTTGCGGACAGTTCTTTTAAGAATTGGAATATAACAGGGATGTTCATATCATATTTTCCTTATTATCTGCCAAATTTACGGATAATATTTCTAACATACTACAAAGAAGGGTAAAAAAAGCATCGGCTCTGGTAAACCGATGCTCCTTACACATTTATCAATCAAACAGACGCTTCTGTTTTTTGATGTACTTACTTATCACAAGCGGGTACGTCTCCTTTAATTAATCTTATATCTAATACTATGAAAAACACAGATATATAACACGGCTTATTCGGATTTTGTTCACTTGGGTAAGGATAACTTTAGCAATTGTTATATCTTTGCAAGAAAATATGTGAAATATGGAAGAGTATAAATATGATGAAGAAAGCGTTAAGATGTTGATTGAATGGGCAAAGACAACGACTTTCCCACAACAGATCGTTTTAAGTGATTCAGAAAATATTATGAATGTAAAACGATATGTCTTTGCTAATTTAAGTGATATAAATGTACATTATCCGGATGAATTTTATAATCCGGCTATTACTCGGTTGTATCGCCTGAAAGAAAAAATGGAGAAAGGAGAATAAGATATGATATAATAAAACGAAACGAAGAATGTGATCTCATTACTTGAATGAAGAGAAAATTTTCTTCGCTTCGTTATAACTATTAAGATATAGTTCTATAATTTTATTTTCAGAATTTTTCCGCTATATCCTTCTACTGAAATATCTGTGGCTTTATAAGGTAATAAACTGATGTTTTCACTTTTTCCGGTAAGTAAATCTACCGCTTTATATTGATCCATCTGCGGTATTTGCAGGAAATCAAATGCATGAGAGGGAATATTGATAGCAAGATCTACAGAAATATGATCGAAGTTTACAACGAAAAATAGTAAATCTCTTTCATATTTACGTAAGAATGTATATTGTTTATGTTCATTGAAACGCCAACCATTGGTGTTGGCATACATCAGGTCAAAAAAATCACCTTTTGAAATAGCCTTTTCTTCATTACAAAGAGTCAATATCCGTTGATAGATGCCATATAGGTGTTTTTGATCTTCCGTCAGCATCTTTCCATCGAATTTACCTCCGTTACGCCAGCGGCGGATTGTATCTACACTCCAATAATCAAAAATTGTAGTACGCCCGTCTCTACCGCTGAAACCTTCACTATCCATTCCGAGCTCACCAAATTCTTGACCAAAATAAATCATCATTGGGTTGGTATTCATGCAAGCTGATACAATTAATGCAGGAACAGCTTTACGTGGATTACTGGCAAAAAAGTCGGAGGCAATACGTTGTTCATCGTGATTTTCAAGGAAATTCAGCATGCGTTTTTCTATGCCACCTAAACTTTGCCAGGAGCGACTGATGGCGGTTGCCGATTCATCTCCGCAGACTATTGCACGGAGTGTATCATAAAGACCTACCTTATCATATAGATAATCGAACTTACCACGGAACAAATAGTTATTATATTCTCTTGGATTATAAACTTCAGCAATGAATAGGAGAGAAGGATGTTTGATCTTTACTTGCGGAATGGCCCATTCCCAAAACTCGACAGGAACCATTTCTACCATATCGCAACGAAATCCATCAATATTCTTTTCTGCCCAGAACAGCATAATATCCAACATCTTAGGCCATGTATCCGGAATGGGGTTGAAGTGACAAGTTCCCCCATTTTGGTAATCGACTCCGTAATTTAATTTTATGGTTTCATACCAATCATAAATATTAGGGTAGGCGTCGAAACGATTGTTTCCCGTTGCCTTAGCAGGAAATTCCTTATAAGGTTCAGTAGCAGAAGCTTTCATGTCAAACTGTCCATGTAACTCCGACTGAGGAATATAGTAGAAGTTGTTATACGGGCTAAATGCATAATTTGTATCATCATTAGCACCCAATTGTGATGTACCATCAGGTTGGGTATCTGAGTGATATTGACGGGCTACATGGTTGGGGACAAAATCGATGATAACTTTCAAACCACTACGATGGGTACGTTGTACTAGGTTTTCAAACTCTTTCATCCGTTCCGGAACATCTTTTGCCAAATCCGGGTCTATGTCATAATAATCTTTGATGGCGTATGGTGAACCTGCTTTCCCTTTCACAATAGCCGGATGGTCAGGACAGATATTATATCGGCGATAATCAGTTTGGGTAGCATGTTCAATGATACCTGTATACCAAATGTGAGTGATCCCTATTTTTTTTATTTCATTTAATGCTTTTGTCGTAAAATCGGCCATTTTACCACATCCATTTTCTGCGATACTTCCGTTATTGATACAGTGGTTATTATTGTTCCCGAATAAGCGGGTAAACACTTGATAAATTATTAGTTTGTTTTCGTCATTCATTTCTTTTTTATTTAGAATATAGTTGTTTTTTTATTCTTTCCAGATACTTCCCTTATCTACCAAAAGCCTTTTCAAAACATCATTGGCAGTATTATAACCTTGCATGAAGATTTCTTCTGCCTTTTCTAGTTCCGTATTGCTATAACCTTCCAGATTGTAAGGTTCCACTAATAAATCCGCCTTTTCGCGTTCGGCAAAACTGTTGGAACGGAACATGAAATTATAAGATCGCAAGGCGATACTCACAATATTCATTTTATATTTTGTAGCCATTAGAGGGCTGACATTTACTGCTACTACTTTTTCGCATATACGTCGGATAGTGGTCACCGGTAGGTTCATTAATAGTCCACCATCTACATAATGGGTACCGTCAATATTGACTGGGGCGAACAATACAGGCATACAACAAGATGCCGCTATGCGTTCTGCAATATCGCCTTTGTGAAAATGTACCAGACGTCCATGATCCAGATCTGTAGCAGTGATGATCAGCGGTATTTGTAAATCTTCCATTTTTTTTGCCTTCAGATTGGTTTTAAGAAAGTCGATAAATTCACATAATTCAAATAAACCTACTTTGGGGATAACCAACTTGGTAAGATCCTGGAACTTATGTCCGGAGAAATAATCGAGTACTTTGTGTGGTTCATTACCATCAGCATAAAATACTCCTGCCAATGCACCTGCACTGACACCAGAAAGTATATCAGGCTTGATATCGTGTTCCAGTAAAGCCTGCATAACCCCTAAATGGGCAAATCCTTTTATAAAGCCTCCACTCAAAGCATAACCTATCGGATATTTTTTTGTGAACCAGTTATTAGTTGTTACCTCCATGTCAAAATCTTCCATATTGTTCGGCACGAATTTAGTTATTTTATTGAAGGAAGAAAGGAAAATAGAGGAAAAATGTTCAACGATTGGTCTTATAAAAAAGAATCTACTTTTTCTTTTATAAGAGAAGTAGATCCTTTGTTATATTTTGGATAATAAAATACCCCTTATATGTTTTTAAAAGCCGAAATCATCAACTTTTATTTTTTCTTCTTTTATTTCAGTAAATGGATGAGCTTCCTGTTGTACCTTATTCCCTTCAATATGTACGGCACGGAAGGGACGGGCAGGACATACATATTCGCAACCTCCACAGCCTACACAAATATTCGTATCAACATGTGGAATAGTCAATCCGTCTTTGTAAGGTATCATAGAAAGTGCTTGGGTGGGGCAATGTTCTGAACAGGCACCACAACTAGTACCATCAGTGTATACAATACAATTCTCTTCTGTAAATACTACCTTTCCCATTTGTGTTAAATGCTTTTGTTCGATAGTTAATGGTTTAATAGCACCATTGGGACAAACGTCACCGCAAACCGTACAGTCAAAATTACAAAAACCTTTCTCAAAAAACATAGTAGGTTGCATCATTCCGGCAATACCATATTCCATAAAAGCAGGTTTCAATACATGTGATGGACATTTGCTAACACATAAATGACACGATGTACAATGTGTTTGGAAATGTGTGAGACTAATAGAGCCCGGAGGAATTATAGGTGTCTTACGTTTATCGCTCACTTTGCCGGCAACTGTGGCGAGTACGGATTGTGTTTGTGCCATTACTTTGGGGGTAGTTACTGCGGTGGCCATACCTATGAATAGAAAACGACGTTTTGAAGTGTCAGATGTAACTAACTGTTGGCCTTTTTTCAGTGTAGAAGAAGGCAAGGAGTAGACTAATGCACCTTCTTTACAACTTTCCAAGCAGTCAAAACAATCTACACAGCGTGTATAATCTATTTTTTGATTTTTACTGTCAATACAGGATGCCTTGCATTTAGTACCACAAACCATACAGTGTGTACATTTATTCTCATCTATACGGATTTTGAAAAGCGAGAAACGGCTTACAAATCCCAGTAACGTTCCTACGGGACATATCGTATTACACCACATTCTTCCATGTTTCCAGGCTAAATAACCGATTATAAGGAAAGTAACCAATCCGATAATAAATGAAGAAATACTGAGTAAAGAAGCATCTACTTGATAGAATGTGTAGTTATCAAACCGGGAGAAAATGGACTCCAATAGATTATTACCTATCATATAGACAGGTTTGAATATATTAGTAATAATACGTCCGAATGCGCTGTATGGATCCAACAATCCTAATAACACAGTAAATCCACATAAGAATGAACAAACAGCGATGGTCAATACACTCCATCTTACTATATTCTTTGCCGGAGAAAAACGGAAACGTTTCTTTTTCTTTACAGTCTTTTGGGATATCCAGTTTATTATATCCTGCAAGACCCCCATCGGACAGATCACCGAACAATAAATACGTCCCAACAAAAGTGTTAATACAATTAGTATAACCAATGCAATGAAACTAAATGACATCAATGCCGAAACAAACTGGATATGTGCCAATACATGAAATTTGTTGGGTAGTAATTCTGCAAAGTCCAGAAAATAAAATGTTATCAGCCCAAAGATTAAAACAGATAATACAATTCTTACTTTTTTCAACATAAGCTGCTATCTTTTGAGTATGTACTGTCTTAATTAAATCTTGATACGTTTGATATTGAGCTTATCCAAATTCATTGTACCTACATTCAATGCCTGCCCATTAACCAGATGTCTTACCTTGTCAAGAGGCATTTCACGAACTTGATTGAAAAATTTGGCTGCAGCCGTGTCTACAGCAACGATGTCTTGAGAGATAAACAAACCTTTAGTCAATACTACATCAGATGCAGAACGTCCACGTGGACCATTGGTTTTCATAATGCGATAAGCATCTACCACATTCAGTACAGCCTTTTTCTGTAATGTACAGATATCGGCAATACACTGTTGCAAATCGTTTTGATGGAAATAACCACGATCCCATACAATACCCATATGGTTTTTCATGGATATAGTCAGATTGGCACCACCGTGATTTTTTAGAATTGGAACATTGATCCACACATCACTATTCAAGATTGCTTCATGTACCTTGGCGCTTTTCATTTTTTTACCTTTAGGTAGAGATACCGCACGGTAATAACTTTCCAGATGTGCAGGCATTACTTTGGCTCCCGCGGCTTTGGCAGCTGCTTCAATACCGCTGTTCTTATAACATTTCTGCCAGTCATCACAGGTATGATCGAATACGGTAACCTCTTTGGCTCCAGCTTGAAAGCATTGCTTTACAATCTCGGCAACTAATTTAGGATTTGTATTTCCTGCCAGTTCCGGTACTTTATCCCAACCGATATTAGGTTTTATTGCTACTTTCTGTCCCGGTTTGATGAAATTTTTCATACCACCCAGTTCGGTAATGGCACGGCGAAACATTACTTCCGGTTCACCCCCCATTACAGCTACGAGGTCTACCTTATTATCACCGGTATTTGTTAGCGTTTGTGTCAGTATATCCATCGCTTCTATGCGTTGTATAGTCATAGCTGCTCCCGTAACTGCCAATGTTTTCAGGAAATCTCTTCTGTCCATATCCTTTTTAACTTTAAATTCTCTTTTTATTCTACAATATCCACGGAAATTTAAAACATGTTTCGTCAAACAAAGCATAGTCTGCCGTTCCATTTACTGCGAATGTTTTAATCATATGAGCATCTTTTAGTAATTCGCACGCTAACCGAATAGTAGAACCAGTCTTTATGCGATCGTCTACCAGTAGTATGTTTTTCCCTCTAAATTCAAAGTCAACGGGTGCCAACAACTGAGGTGTATCATACTTAGGATGTTGATATTCATCCCTTAGGTTGATACGGAGTAGATGTACTTCCTTTTGTAAACGTTGGTTAATGATACCTGCCGGAACGATTCCGCCATTTGCAATTGCCACAATCATATCAAAATCATCGTGAAACTCGATGGTGCGGAAACGTTCCAACACTTCCTCCATTGTCTTAGCCATTGAATTTATGGGTTAAATTATTTTTTAGATTTTAGCTATTACTTTCAGTAATGCATAGCCACCGAACCACTGAATTAACATACCCGGAATACCCATACGGAAATCTTGAACAGCAAGGAAAAAGTCACCACACAAAGCCCATTCAAAAGCAGTACCGATAACCTGATAAGAGAGGACTACTCCCAATAAAGCCAACAGCGAAACACTTTTTACATGACGTGCAGCAAGTGCAGCTGCTCCTGCAAGCAAACCAGACTTTATCAGAATAGCCGGTAACACAGTTACGGCAGGCATTGCAAATAACAGATGATTGATTACCGGAGATAATATGGCAGTCAGCAGACCTACTTGGAAGCCATATTTATAAGCAGCTATCAATGTGAAAAAATAAATAGGCAACAATGTTGGGCCACCTGTCGGTACTAAATGACAAAGTTGCGGTAGGGCAATATTTCCAACAATAAATAAAAGAGCAAATAAATAAGTTCTTACGTTGCCGAAGGGCAAAGAATAAAGTTTAGCAGATGTTTCCATTTGTACAATGATATGAGTTAATTTTTATTCGTTATTTTAATTAGAATACAAAATTAAGGGATGAACGGACATCTTCTTTACAGATTTGTCTCAAACCCTATAATTTTTGTATCTCGCTACTCAATTATGACTTTATAAACTTTAAAAGGTTTAAATTTTTACCAATTCATATTCCATAGTTCCCAATCCTATCTTTTCAGCATGGCGAAGCCCTGCCAACCAGTCAGTATCGGGATGTATTATATGAAATTTATCACAGCCACGTAGATCCTCATGTTCATGACCTTCACCCAAAACATTATTCCCATGCAAAATAGGAGCTTGGGTAACCATATCTGCACATGCCATATCCAAAGCTACCGGGTCTGCTGATGCCAGAATTCCAAGGTCGGGAACGATAGCTGCGTCATTATGGTTCCAGCAATCACACTCTGGAGAAACATTCATGATAAAACTGATATGGAAGTGTGGCTTATCTTTTACTACGGCAAGAGAATATTCGGCAATCTTATAATTCAATCGTTCGGACGTATCCCAATCGCTTACTACAGCAGCATCATGTTGGCAGAGGGCTACACATTGACCGCATCCTACACATTTCGCATAGTCTATTTCCGCTTTCCGTTCTGCATTCATATGCACGGCATCATGGGCACAATGCTTTACGCATATATTACAACCGATGCAGTTTCCGGTATCAATCTTAGGTTGGGAGGATGCATGTAACTCCAACTTTCCACCCACGCTGGCACAGCCCATTCCAAGATTTTTTAAGGCACCTCCGAAACCGGCTTGTTCATGTCCCTTGAAATGATTCATACTGATAACGACATCGGCATCAGCAATGGCTGCACCGATTTTAGGTGCCGGACAATATTCTCCATTCAAAGGGATCTCACGATACTCAGTTCCTTTTAAACCATCGCCGATAATTACCTGACACTGTGCAGATATGGGATTGAAACCATTTTCCATGGCACTTTGTAAATGGTCTACCGCATTGGAACGACGTCCGCTATAGAGTGTATTACAATCCGTAAGGAACGGCTTGGCTCCGTAGCTACGGAGTAGGTTAGCCATTCGTGCAGCATAGTTGGGACGAATATAAGAGAGATTTCCCGGTTCACCGAAATGAATTTTAATGGCTACAAAGTTGTCCTTTAAAGGGAGTTCACCGATACCTGCACGCTTCAGTAAGCGTTCCATTTTATCCAAAAGATTAGAGGTAGGAGAGGTGCGTAAGTCTGAAAAATATACTTTTGCTTTTTCCATATTATACCTATTTATAGTGATAGCTTCTGCAAAAATAATAGATAAAATTAAATAATAATAGGTATGTAACTAAAAAGCTAATGAATACAGTGGATAAAAATATAAAACAGGTTATTCTTCAAATGTAAAATGTCCTAATGGACCATTTCCTTGGCCGATTTGCAGTTCTTTACCATTACTGATAGCAATATTTATGTAAGTTTTAGCTTGGTGGACAGCCTCTTCAAGTCTTTTGCCTTTGGCAAGAAAAGTAGCGATTGCAGAAGAAAGCGTACATCCTGTTCCATGAAGATTCTGGCTTTCTATTTTTTGATGTTTAAACCGGTGGATATGTCCCTCGTTATATAGTATATCACACATTTCATTGCCGATTAAATGTCCACCTTTTATTAATACCGAGGTGTGATAGTTATCTGATAATCGGCAAGCTGCGTTTTCCATTGTCTTAATATCCGTGATTGTTTGATTCAACAAGAAACTTGTTTCGTCCAGATTTGGAGTTATTAGAGTACAGAGGGGGAAGAGTTTGTCTTTGATAGTCTGAATGGTCTCTTCTGTCATGAGGCGGCGTCCACTAGTAGAAATCATAACAGGATCATAAATTATAATTTCAGGTTTATACTTTTGTAAACATTGGGAAATGGCATACACTATTGAACTATTGTGTACCATACCTATTTTAATAGTATGAGGGTGTAAGTCATCCATTACAGATTTAATCTGTGCTTTAACTATATCAGCGGGAAGAGGGTATACCGCTTGTACGCCCACTGTGTTTTGTGCAGTTATGGCAGTGATAACGGAAGCTGCATAGCCTTTCAGTGTAGAAATAGTTTTTATGTCGGCTTGTATGCCTGCACCACCTGAACAGTCAGAACCTGCAATGGTAAGTATGATGGGAGGAGTCATCGTTATTATATCAGTTGTGAATTGAATATTATTAATAAGATAAGGAGAGACGTCTGAGATTTTGGAAGTATTTGATAAAATCATTTCCTGTCCTGCTCCAAATATCACCCAATATAGCTACACCTCCAAAACCTAAAGATTGAATTTCTGGAAAATGTTTTGCAGAGATACCTCCCAACGCCACTACCTGAGAATCGATAATTTGAGATTGGCAGGCTCGTAGGAGACTGTCGTGTGTATAGGCGGAAATATAACCTGCTTTGGAAATACTATCGTAAATGGGACTGAGAAAAACATAATTGCAAGTCGATTTACGTTGTACAACCTCGTTTAAAGAATGGCAGGAAGAACTTATATGCCCTGAATAATTCTCGGGAATATGTGGGTTGCGCTTGTTCAAGTGTATACCTTTTAAATGATAATCGGACACCAAGCAAAAATGTTCATGGGTAACGATACGCTCCATGTATTGAGGGGGTAACTTGTTTAAAAGACTTTCAATCTCTACTATCGAAGCATCGGGTTTGCGCAGATGTAAAGTTTGTAATCCAGAATGGAATAGCGCAGTGATAGCTTCAGCTTCTCCTTCGAAAAAACAGGGGGTAGTGATAACTATTAATTTCATATTCTGTAATAGGAGTTATAGTACTTTTATTGGTGAAATTTAAAAGTCAATAATATACGATTGCATGGTTCGTAAATCAATAGTCCATAGTTTACCAGCCAGTAAATTACCGTAACCGCAAATCAGTTTCAGTGTTTCGTTGGCTTCTATGCTCCCGACAATAGCCGGAGTGATTCCGATAACAGATTTATTGGGTGGCGGCATTTGCGATGTTATTGTTTCATCCGGATAGAGATTACGATAAGTTCTGAAAACACTATCATGACAAAACACGGAGACTTGGCCTTCGAAACCTTGAATAGCTCCATAGACGTATGGCTTATTTGTTTTAGCACAAGAGTCGCTCAATAAGTAGCGAGTTGTAAAATTGTCACATCCATCCACAATGATATCATAGTTCGCAATCAGTAAATCTGCGTTTTCTTCAGTTAGCCGGAAAGGATAAGCTTCTATCTTGATGTCACTATTCAAACCTTGTAGTCTGCGTGTAGCGCATTTTACTTTAGACTGCCCAATCTCATCTTCGATATATAAAACCTGGCGTTGGAGGTTGCTGAGATTGACGGTATCTTCATCTATCAATCCGATGGTTCCTACGCCGGCGCCGGCCAGATATAGTGCGATAGGAGAGCCAAGTCCTCCTATACCTACTATCAAGACACGTGCATTTTGTATCTTCCTTTGTCCTTCTTCACCTATTTCAGGAAGGGTGATTTGTCTGTCGTATCGGTTCATTATTTTATTATTTTCTTGCATATTTCTTTAAATCGAAACTTACATCCCAATCCTTCCAAATCGGTTCACGCCCTAAACGTTTTAATGCGGCATTTACTTCTACAGCTTTACGCTCATCACTCACATGGAATTGTTCGAGGGCCTGTGGATATGTGTAATATCCGCCTGGTTCCGTTTTACTTTCCGCGCTCATGGTCGTTACCCCCAAGGTAGCCATGTGGTCTCTTATCTCAGCCGGTTCACGGGTAGAATAGGAGATATCTACGTCATGGTCAAATATCCGCATGGCAAAGGTCACTTGTGCCAGTTCACGGTCATTCATGACTACATTCGGCTGAAAGCCTCCATTCTCAGAAGGACGCATTCGGGGGAAATTGACACTGTATTTTGTTTTCCAATAATGTTTTTGAAGATAACGCAAATGGTACGCCATCATGCAGATGTCTGTTCTCCATTCTTTTTCCAAACCGATAAGTACTCCCATACCGATGGAATGGACTCCAGCTTGTCCCATACGGTCGAAACCGTTTACACGCCATTCAAATTTCGATTTCATGCCTCGAGGATGATAGATATTATAATTGGCTTTATGGTAAGTTTCCTGAAAGCAGATGACACCGTTCATACCATGTTTTTTTAGTTCGGCATATTCTTCTGCCTTCAAAGGCATTACTTCTATCTTTAAATTACTGAAATAAGGTTTTGCCAAATCAAGGGCACGAGCAATATAGGGTACCCCTGCTTTTGCCGGGTTTTCTCCGGTAACCAGTAGCAGGTTCTCAAAAGGAGCTAGTTTTTTGATGGCTTTGTACTCGTTTACAATCTCTTCTTCCGTCAGTATGGTACGCGGCATGGGGTTACTGATATGGAAACCACAATATACGCAAGAATTGATACAGGAGTTTGTTATATATAAAGGTACAAACATGGAAATTGTCTTACCGAAACGTTCTTCTGTATATTTTTTACTTAAGCGTGCCATTGTTTCCAAATAGGGGATGGCGGCAGGTGAAATAAGTGCCATAAAATCCTCTACATCACAATATCCTTTGGAAAGAGCACGGCGTACATCTGCATCTGTTTTAGTGTGAATACGTTCCGTTGTCGCTTCCCACGATATTTTTTCTAATTCGTCTGAAAACATATTGTATTATGGTTTAAATTTGAATAATTCTTTTCATTCTTTGTATCTTCTGTAGTGAAAGAAAACTACCCCATTTACTTACTCTTTTTCATCCTTAAATCTCTACTCAATCGTATTGCACAGAAATTGGGTCCACACATGGTACAATACTCCCCATCTGTATGATGTCCTGCACGGAAATACGTTTGGGCACGTTCTGGATCCAAAGAAAGGTCAAACTGATCTTTCCAACGGAACTCATAACGAGCTTTACTTAATGCATTGTCCCGGATTTGTGCACCTGGATGCCCTTTGGCCAGGTCAGCAGCATGTGCAGCTATCTTATAAGTAATAACTCCTACACGTACATCTTCCTTATCGGGCAGTGCAAGGTGCTCTTTGGGAGTGACGTAACATAGCATTGCAGTACCTAACCAACCTATTTGCGCTGCACCGATGGCTGAAGTGATATGGTCATAACCAGGAGCAATATCCGTAACCAGTGGACCGAGGGTATAGAAAGGGGCATTATGGCATTTCTCTATCTGGCGTTCCATGTTTTCTTTAATCTTGTGCATGGGGACATGTCCTGGACCTTCGATAAAAGCTTGCACATTTTTTACCCATGCGCGCAGTACGAGTTCACCCATCGTATCGAGTTCCGCAAATTGTGCTTCATCATTGGCATCGTATATAGAGCCTGGACGCAATCCGTCTCCCAAAGATACTGCTACATCATATTGTGCCAGTATATCACAAATATCATCAAAATGTTCGTAAAGGAAACTTTCCCGGTCGTGCATCAGGCACCACTTACTCATGATACTTCCACCTCGGCTAACAATTCCACACAGACGTTTATCCGCTAGATGTGCGTTGTGACGACGAATGCCGGCGTGGATGGTGAAGTAATCTACTCCCTGTTCACACTGCTCGATGAGAGTATCCCGGTAAATCTCCCAGGTGAGGTCTTCTACCTTTCCGTTTACCTTCTCCAATGCCTGATAGATAGGTACAGTACCTACGGGAACAGGACAATTACGGATAATCCACTCACGAGTTTCATGAATGTTTTCACCGGTAGAGAGATCCATTAACGTGTCACCACCCCATTTACAACTCCAAAGTGCTTTTTCCACTTCTTCCTCAATGCTCGATGTGGTGGCGGAGTTTCCTATATTCGTATTGATTTTCACAAGAAAACTGCGTCCTATAATCATCGGCTCGGCTTCCGGATGATTGATATTGGCAGGTAGTAAGGCACGTCCTTCTGCTATTTCCCGGCGAACAAATTCGGGTGTGATATACGTTTCTATACCCAGTTCGGCACAGTTCATGTTTTCGCGGATAGCTACGTATTCCATTTCGGGCGTGATAATGCCCTGCTTGGCGTAATACATTTGTGTACAACATTTTCCTTCTTTGGCTCTATATGGTAGGGTAATATGTTCGAAACGGAGGGAGTCGAGACTTTTATCATTACGGCGTATACGTCCGTATTCAGAGGTGATTTCTGGAAGTTGTTCTACATCGCCGCGACTGAGTATCCACGGTTCGCGTAGGCGTGGTAATCCCTTTTTTAAGTCGATATTTATTGCTGGATCACTGAATGGACCGCTGGTATCGTAGATGTAAATATCCGGATTGGGAGTGATTACTTTTTCTTCGTTGACGAATGTTGTACTCGGTATTTGTTCTACCTTACGCATTGCCACGCGAAGTTCCGGATAAATACTGCCCGACAGATACACTTTTTCTGAACGGGGGAATTTTATTTTTTGTTTCATATCAGATACAATTTAAAGTCTTATTTATCAAATAATCGGCTTCTATTTATTCAGGAAAGAAGTCAGCGGCGAACTGGCTTCCGCCACAAAATCAGTAGCCTGCAATCCTAGTCCCGCTTCGTATGCCATGCGTCCTGCTTCTACGGCTTGCTTGAAGGCTTGTGCCATGTTTACCGGTTCTTCAGCCACTGCTATGGCGGTATTTACCAGACAGGCGGAAGCTCCCATTTCCATAGCTTCGGCGGCATGGCTCGGTGCACCGATACCGGCATCCACTACAACAGGAATATTGGCCTGTTCTATGATGATACGCAAAAAATCACGGGTCTGTAATCCTTTATTGGTACCGATGGGGGCTCCCAACGGCATGACGGTAGCCGCACCAGCTTCTTCTAGACGTTTACACAAGGTAGGGTCTGCTTGGCAATAAGGAAGCACTACAAATCCTAGTTTAACCAACTCTTCAGTGGCTTTCAGGGTTTCTACGGAATCGGGAAGTAAGTAACGCGGATCGGGATGTATCTCCAGTTTCAACCAATTGGTACCAAACGCTTCGCGCGCCATCTGGGCGGCAAATACGGCTTCTTCGGCATTACGTACTCCCGAGGTGTTGGGTAGAAGTTGGATATGAGGATGCTTGATATGCATCAATATGTCATCTTCCCGGTTGTCCAGTTCGATACGCTTCATGGCTACCGTCACCATTTCTGTGCCAGATGCCAATATCGATTGCTTCATCACTTCATTTGAATTGAATTTTCCGGTTCCTAAGAACAGGCGCGAGCTGAATTCACGTCCCGCAATGATTAATTTTTCCATGTCTGTATAATTCGTTTATTGTCTTGCTTCCTTTTTGATGATTGAAATGATTTTTTTCATTTCTTCTATTGGGTCACTTGCCCGCAAGATGCTACCTGACAGGGCAATTCCATTGATACCTGTGGCCATTATGGCAGGAATGTCCTCGACGGTTATTCCGCCGATGGCAATGATAGGGAGGTTGATAGAGTTTTTTTTCGCTTGTTGTATGATGCTTTTGTATCCTTCCAGTCCCAGTATCGGATTAAGGTTCTTTTTAGTGGTGGTATATCTGAAAGGACCACAACCTATATAATCGGCTCCGGCAGAATAGAGGTTTTTGACGTCTTCGTATGTATTTGCCGTACCACCTATTATATATTTATTTCCGAGAATACGGCGTGCTTCGGCGATAGGCACATCTTTTTTTCCAAGATGTACACCCTCGGCTTGAACTTCTTGTATCAGTTCTACATGGTCATCGATAATGAATGTGGCGTCATAGCTTTCACATAGCTTTTTCGTTTCTATGGCTATGGGGAGAATCTCTTCAATAGGAGTGTCTTTCATGCGTAGTTGGACCCATCGGCATCCACCTTCCAAAGCCATACGTACGGAGTCTAGATATGTATATTGTTCTGTATAATGAGTAATGAACTGTAGGGTTCCGTTTCTCATTTCGTTTTTTTTACTTTTCATATTCCTCATCCTCCACAAGCGGCTTTTATGATGACAATGGAAATACCTGCGGACAATACATAGTCTGTCCATTCTGTGCGTGGTATCATACGGTTGTTTACGGCAACTGCAATACCTTGCGCTGGTAAGGAAAGTTCTTCTGTTAGTTGTAAAAGGGTAACAGCGGCTGTTTCCACTTCTTTGTTGTTTATTAATACTTTCATTTTCTGTTTATTGTAAATAATCAATAATGGAAGTAAATACAAAGAAGCGCCGCTAAGGCGGAAATATGAAGAATATAATGTTCAATTCCTACGGCAGTACTAACTGCATCAGGTTCGAGGGTATAATCTCAGCCCGGACCGGGCACCCCTTTGTCTTTACAATGGCAAAGGTAAGGGAAATACAGACATAAAAAACAAAAGAACCGATTTTTTTTATTTATCGAATTACAATTTGTTTCCTGAAACTACTACTTCTTTATTTTCTTAAAAATGTTTCGTATGGCGCTCCTGACACTGCTAGAATAATACTCTGTATCGGTGTTCTCAAGTATAAGTTGCAACTCTTTCAGGAGTTCCGGTTCTAACTTGCAAAGTTTATATGCCGTTCGGATGGATAATGCTTGTACACCTATACTTTCTTTGGGCGACAACATGTGGTCTAAGCAATAATTTAGTAAATCGACGGGAATAGGAGTAGGGGCGGGTATATTGTAAAGTATGGATAATAATAAGCGTTTGGAACCCTCGTGCCGACAAACTAATAATCTTTGAAGTATGTCATTGTATAATGGAGCAAACCAGTTGGGGTACAATTCGCTCACTTTCTCACATACCCAGATGGCTCGCCATGAGACGGCTTGCTTTTCATCAGATATCAGTTGATGCATGTCTTTCAGGTATTCCGGTTTATTACAGATTTCATGTACTAATGCATCTATAGATAACTTATTGATGGATACATCCAATGCGTTTCTGAATTTATCTATATTTTTCATGGTTCTCAATCTTTCGGCAGAGATAGGTATAAAAAAAAGGCCACTTTCCAAAAGGAAAGCAACCTTCATTATAATGGTATGTTTAAAAGTTATGCAATGCCATGAGCATTTGCTTCGGGAGCAATTTTTTTGATAAGACCTTGAAGCACTGCGCCGGGACCGCATTCTGTGAATTCTGTAGCACCGTCAGCCACCATGTTCTTCACAGTCTGAGTCCAGCGTACAGAAGCTGTCAACTGGGCAACGAGGTTTTTCTTGATTTCTTCCGGGTCAGTATGGGGCAGTGCATCTACATTCTGATATACAGGACATTGGGGAGCATGAATTTCAGTCGCATTAATGGCTGCTTCCAATTCTATTTTAGCAGGATTCATCAACGGAGAGTGGAAAGCGCCGCCAACCTTCAAAGGTAAAGCACGTTTTGCGCCGGCTACTTTCATCAATTCGCAAGCTTTATTGATACCTTCCATTGAACCGGAGATAACAATTTGTCCCGGACAGTTGTAATTGGCGGCTACGCAAACTTCGCCTTCGGTATTTACCTGAGCACAGATTTCCTCCACTTTTTCATCCGGAAGGGCTATGATGGCCGCCATGGTAGAAGGGTGTGCTTCACAAGCTTTCTGCATTGCCATGGCACGGGCATAAACCAACTTCAAGCCGTCTTCGAAACTCAAAGCACCGGCTGCAACCAATGCGGAGAACTCACCCAGTGAATGTCCAGCAGTCATTTCCGGTTTAAAGTCATCGCCCATGCAAAGTGCGGAGATAACGGAATGAAGGAATACGGCAGGTTGAGTAACCTTAGTCTGGCGCAGATCTTCGTCTGTACCGTTGAACATAATATCTGTAATGCGATATCCCAGGATATCATTTGCCTTTTCAAAAAGTTCTTTGGCTAAAGCCGAGTTTTCGTACAAGTCTTTTCCCATGCCTACAAATTGGGCACCTTGACCCGGAAATACAAATGCTTTCATTTTACTTGTTTTTTAGTGTTTAATTAAAAAGTGTCGCAAAGGTAAAGGTTTTTCTGATATTCACCGCACAAATAGAGCTTTTTGTGCAATATAGGGTCGGAGATGCATTAATAATACAATATCCCTACAATCTTTCAGATATAATGGTTGCTTATTGAAATCCTTATAAATAAAGTACTTCATACTTGTTACGTACAATACAATAGCAACCTCTTTTCTATTGCTAAAATACATATTGTATTTTATATGATAACACGTAAATATGTTATTGTATTTTATATGATATGTACTTATTTGATAAATAATGTTTTATAACACAATAAAAATATATTTTTATATATTGGTTATTTGAAAAACCTATTTATATTTGTAACGTTTAAATATAGATATTATGCAAAACATGGAACAGATAACACCATTGGCGAACAACCATATATCGGTAGATTGTGTAGTGATTGGTTTTGACGGAGAACAACTCAGAGTTCTGTTGATTAAACGTGTGGGGGAAGAGGAAGGGGAAATATTCCATGATATGAAGTTGCCTGGAAGTTTAATTTATATGGATGAAGATTTAGATGAGGCAGCCAAAAGAGTGTTGAACGAATTGACCGGGCTGAAAAATGTAAATCTCATGCAATTTAAGGCATTCGGTTCTAAAGACCGTACAAAAGATCCTAAAGATGTACATTGGTTGGAGCGTGCCATGCAATCCAAAGTGGAACGTATTGTTACCATAGCTTATTTGTCCTTGGTAAAAATAGACCGAGCATTGAGTCACGCATTGGATGATTATCAGGCTTGCTGGGTAGCAATGCAGGATATTAAAATCTTGGCGTTCGACCATAATCTGATTATCAAGGAGGCTATGACGTATATACGCCAGTATGTAGAAATCAATCCGTCTTGTTTGTTCGATTTATTACCTCGCAAATTTACGGCGGCCCAGTTGCGTACTCTATATGAATTGCTATACGGGAAACAGATAGATGTGCGCAATTTTCATAAGAAGATAGCTTTAATGGAGTACGTAGTTCCTTTGGAGGAACGCCAACAGGGAGTAGCTCACCGGGCGGCTCGTTATTATCGTTTCGATAAGAAGATATATAATAAGGTACGACGATGAAGAATTTTATAATCAGTAATTTGTAATTAATATGTATTTATTAGGTTATGACATCGGCAGTTCGTCTGTCAAAGCGAGTTTGATAAATGCCGATAGCGGTAAATGTGTTTCTTCTGCTTTCTTTCCTAAGACAGAGGCGGAGATTATAGCTATGAAACCGGGTTGGGCGGAACAAAATCCTGAAAATTGGTGGGATAACCTTAGACTGGCTACACAAGCAGTTTTGAATGATTCAGGTGTAAATGCGGCGGATATAAGGGCAATCGGAATTTCTTATCAAATGCATGGATTGGTATGTGTAGATAAAAATCAACAGGTATTACGTCCTGCCATTATCTGGTGTGATTCGAGAGCTGTTCCTTACGGACAAAAAGCTTTTGAAATGTTGGGAGAGGAGGCTTGCCTTTCCCGTTTGTTGAACTCTCCGGGTAATTTTACTGCTTCTAAACTGGCGTGGATAAAGGAGAACGAACCTGCTATCTACGAAAAAATATACAAAATCATGTTACCGGGCGATTATATCGCCATGAAACTGAGTGGTACTATCTGTACTACAGTTTCCGGATTGTCAGAAGGTATGTTTTGGGATTTCAAGAACGGTCAATTAGCTGGTTTCCTGATGGATTATTATGGTTTCGACAAATCCCTGATAGCAGATATCAAACCTACCTTTTCCGAACAAGGACGTGTAAATGCCATTGCGGCTCAAGAGTTGGGATTGAAAGAAGGTACTCCGATTACTTATCGTGCAGGAGATCAACCCAATAATGCGCTTTCTTTAAATGTGTTTAATCCCGGAGAAATAGCATCAACCGCAGGAACATCAGGGGTTGTTTATGGGGTAAATGGTGGAATAGACTATGATCCGAAATCGCGTGTTAATACATTTGCTCATGTCAACCATACGGTTGAACAAACCCGTTTGGGAGTTCTGCTTTGTATAAATGGTACAGGTATTTTGAATTCTTGGGTGAAGCGTACGGTTGCCCCCGAAGGAATATCATATAATGATATGAATACATTGGCGGCACAAGTTCCTATCGGCAGTGCGGGGATCAGTATTTTACCTTTCGGCAATGGTGCTGAACGTATGTTAGAAAACAAGGAGATAGGTTGCTCCCTTCATGGCGTCAACTTTAACCTGCATGGAAAACAGCACATCATTCGTGCGGCACAGGAAGGTATTGTATTTTCCTTTAAGTATGGTATCGATATTATGGAACAAATGGGCATTCCCGTACAGAAAATTCATGCGGGAAAAGCTAATATGTTTCTGAGTCCGTTGTTCCGTGAAACTTTGGCTGGTGTTACGGGGGCTGTGATTGAGCTTTATGATACTGATGGTTCAGTGGGAGCTGCCAAAGGTGCCGGTATGGGTGCCGGTATCTATAAAGATAATAATGAAGCTTTTGCCACGCTTGAAAAACTGGAGGTAATAGAACCGAAATTGGCTGATTGTGAGGCTTATGCGGATGCTTATGCAAGATGGAAGACTTATTTGGAATTATCAATTATATAATTAGTTTTTAAATAATATTTAAGATTATGGCAACAAAAGAGTATTTTCCTGGAATAGGAAAGATTAAATTTGAAGGAAAAGAGAGTAAAAACCCGATGGCATTCCGTTACTACGATGCAGAAAAAGTTATCATGGGTAAGAGAATGAAAGATTGGTTGAAGTTTGCAATGGCGTGGTGGCATACACTTTGTGCAGAAGGCGGTGACCAATTCGGTGGCGGTACAAAGAGTTTCCCCTGGAACGACTATACTGATAAAATTCAGGCTGCTAAAAACAAGATGGATGCCGGTTTTGAGTTTATGCAGAAGATGGGGATCGAATACTATTGTTTTCACGATGTAGACCTCTGCACGGAAGCTGATACCATTGAAGAATACGAAGCTAATTTGAAAGAAATCGTAGTTTACGCAAAGCAAAAGCAGGTAGAAACAGGTATCAAATTATTGTGGGGTACTGCCAATGTATTCGGTCATGAACGCTATATGAATGGTGCGGCTACCAACCCAGATTTTGATGTTGTAGCCCGTGCTGCTGTTCAGATTAAGAATGCAATTGATGCTACCATTGAACTAGGTGGCTTAAACTATGTGTTCTGGGGTGGACGCGAAGGTTATATGTCTTTGCTGAACACTGATCAGAAACGTGAGAAAGAACATCTTGCACAAATGCTGACCATTGCCCGTGACTATGCCCGTGCCCGTGGCTTCAAAGGTACATTCTTGGTTGAACCGAAACCGATGGAACCAACCAAACATCAATATGACGTAGATACAGAAACTGTTATCGGTTTTTTGAAAGCTCATGCTTTGGATAAAGACTTTAAAGTAAATATTGAAGTAAATCATGCAACATTAGCCGGTCATACATTTGAACACGAACTGGCAGTGGCTGTCGACAACGGTATGCTGGGTTCTATTGACGCTAATCGTGGTGATTATCAAAACGGTTGGGATACAGACCAATTTCCCATTGATAACTATGAACTGACTCAAGCCATGATGCAGATTATTCGTAACGGTGGTTTGGGCAATGGTGGTACGAATTTTGACGCTAAAACTCGCCGTAATTCTACTGATCTTGAAGATATCTTCATTGCTCACATCGCAGGTATGGATGCTATGGCACGTGCATTGGAAAGTGCGGCCAAGTTGCTGGAAGAATCTCCCTATAAGAAGATGCTGGCAGAACGTTATGCATCCTTTGACAGCGGTAAGGGTAAAGAGTTTGAAGAGGGTAAGTTGACCTTGGAGGATCTTGTTGCTTATGCAAAAGTCAATGGCGAACCGAAACAAATCAGTGGTAAACAAGAATTGTATGAGGCAATTGTGAATATGTATTGCTAAAATTAATAGATAGTTGATAATGGATAATTAATAATTACCATGTGGTTATAATGGTTTAATTATTTAGTCTTTCATTATCAACCGTCAATTGTTAATTGCCAATTAAATCAATATTATGAATTATACAGAAAAAGGTAGCAAAATATATCTCTTTTCTATCGTACTTGTAGCTGTAATCGGTGGTTTGCTTTTCGGTTACGATACGGCTGTTATCTCCGGTGCTGAAAAGGGACTTCAGGCTTTCTTCATCGGAGCGGATTTTGAATATACAGACGCAATACATGGCATCACTTCATCCAGTGCATTGATCGGATGTATTATCGGTAGTGCTGTTTCAGGTTTCTTTGCATCCAGGCTTGGTCGTAAGAAATCTCTTTTTATGGCTGGTATTCTCTTTTTTTTGTCGGCATTAGGTTCATATTGGCCGGAATTCTTATTTTTCGATTATGGTGTTCCGTCTTATTCTCTTTTAATAGCTTTCAATTTCTATCGTGTGTTGGGAGGTATAGGTGTTGGCCTGGCATCAGCCATCTGCCCGATGTACATTGCAGAGATTGCACCGAGTAATATCCGTGGTACATTGGTCTCCTGGAATCAGTTTGCTATCATTTTCGGTCAGTTGGTGGTATATTTTGTAAATTTCTTGATTTTGGGTAGTCATGTCAATCCTGTTATTGATTTGGTAAATGGAGTAAATCAGATTATGAACCCTGAAGCTGCCGCTTGGACTACTGAAACAGGTTGGCGTCTGATGTTTGTCAGCGAAGCTGTTCCTGCCGGCTTATTTGCATTATTGGTATTATTCGTTCCTGAAACGCCGCGTTATCTTGCTATGTGTGGTAAAGATGAAAAGGCATTGAATGTATTGAGTCGTATCAACGGATTTGCCCAGGGAAAAGTTATTCTGGCTCAGATTAAAGTTACTACTGAAGAGAAGACAGAAAAACTCTTTACTTACGGATGGATGGTTATCTTTATCGGCATTATGTTGAGTGTATTCCAACAGGCTGTCGGTATTAATGCTGTACTTTATTTCGCTCCACGTATTTTCGATACAATGGGTATGGCAACTCCAATGGTACAGACTGTATTTATGGGGATTGTTAATATTCTCTTCACATTGTTGGCTGTTTTCACTGTAGAGAAATGGGGACGTAAGCCGTTACTTATTTCCGGTTCTATCGGTATGGCAATTGGTGCATTCGGTGTGGCTCTTTGCAACATTGTGATAGGATTTCCACCTATTATATCAGTCGTCAGTATTATGATTTATAGCGCTTCTTTCATGTTCAGCTGGGGACCGATTTGCTGGGTGTTGATTGCAGAAATATTCCCGAATACCATTCGTGGTGCGGCAGTAGCTGTAGCAGTTGCTTTCCAATGGATTTTTAATTTCATTGTTTCATCTACTTTCCTACCGATGTACAATATGCGTCTCGGAGAAATGGGTGATAAGTTCGGGCATATGTTTGCTTATGTCTTATATGGTATTATCTGTGTGGTGGCTGCCATTTTCGTTTGGAAACTTGTTCCTGAAACGAAAGGCAAGACATTGGAAGATATGACCAAATTATGGAAGAATAGAAAATAAAAAAACAGATGTTTTATTCTGAAAAAAGGTGTATCTGGATATGTATCGGTTACACCTTTTTCTTTTGAAATAAGAAAATTCAAGTCTTGGAAGACAACATGTAGGTATAAACCGTAACTTTGCGGTGTTTTTTAATCAGGAAGCAAGAAAGTAATGGATGAAATGAAAATTAATAAGGTGCAAATACGTAATCTGCAAATAGAAGATTACGACCAGTTGGCACAATCATTTACGCGCGTCTATTCAGACGGTAGCGATGTGTTTTGGACACACAAACAGATAGAAAAGTTAATTCGTATTTTTCCCGAAGGACAGATTGTAACGGTAGTAGATGAAAAGATTGTTGGTTGCGCACTCTCTATCATTGTGAATTATAATGATGTAAAAAACGATCATACTTATGCGCAGGTAACCGGTAAGGAAACTTTTAATACACATAACCTAAAAGGTAATATATTGTATGGTATTGAGGTTTTTATTCATCCCCAATATCGTGGCTTGCGTTTAGCACGCCGTATGTACGAATACCGTAAGGAACTTTGCGAGACACTAAATCTAAAAGCTATTATGTTTGGCGGACGTATCCCTAATTATTATAAGTACGCTGACCAAATGCGTCCTAAGGAATATATAGATAAGGTAAGACAGAAAGAGATATTCGATCCTGTGTTGACATTCCAGTTGAGTAATGACTTTCACGTACGCAAGGTAATGCGTAATTATCTTCCTAATGACGAAGAATCCAAGCATTATGCTTGCCTGTTGCAATGGGACAATATTTACTATCAAGCACCTACGCAAGAATATGTAAATCCTAAAACTACTGTACGTGTGGGATTGGTACAGTGGCAAATGCGTACCTATAAAACACTCGATGACTTATTTGAGCAGGTTGAATTTTTTGTGGATGCAGTGTCGGATTACAAAAGTGACTTCGTGCTTTTCCCCGAATATTTCAATGCTCCGTTGATGGCTAAGTTTAACAATGAAGGCGAATCTCAGGCCATCCGTGGACTGGCGGCTTATACCGAAGAAATTAGAGAACGTTTTGTGAAATTGGCTATCAGTTATAATATCAATATCATTACAGGTAGTATGCCGCTTATCAAAGAAGACGGACTTCTTTATAATGTAGGTTTCCTTTGTCGTCGTGATGGAAGTTATGAAATGTACGAGAAACTACATGTCACTCCTGATGAAATAAAAAGCTGGGGATTGAGTGGTGGCAAGTCTTTACAAACATTCGATACTGATTGTGCTAAAATCGGTGTACTGATCTGTTATGATGTAGAGTTTCCTGAACTCTCCCGTATTATGGCAGATCAAGGCATGCAAATATTGTTCGTACCTTTTCTTACTGATACTCAGAATGCTTACTCTCGTGTGAAGGTTTGTGCTCATGCTCGTGCTATCGAGAATGAATGTTTTGTGGTGATAGCTGGTAGCGTTGGTAATTTGCCGCGTGTACACAATATGGATATCCAGTATGCCCAGTCCGGAGTGTTTACTCCATGTGACTTTGCATTTCCTACAGATGGAAAGCGTGCTGAGGCAACCCCGAATACTGAAATGATTCTTGTTTCTGATGTTGATTTGGATTTGTTGAATGAACTCCATACTTATGGAAGTGTTCGTAATTTGAAAGACAGGAGAGGAGACCTGTATGAAGTGCGAATGAAAAGATAGAGAGTTTTCCTCACTACAGACTACACGGATTATTCAGAAGGATTATTAAGCGTACATACAGTAAATATCTGGTTGTTTTTTGGAGGGATCAGTGTCTTTGTTGTCTAACATTAAATCATTCCACCACGAGAAAAGTTTTATTCTTCCATGGAGAAAGTTTTGTTCCTTCATGATGGAACGATTTAACGTTAGGCGTCTTTTTCCTTGGTCATCGGAGAACGGGATGCTGAAAGTAGCGGTGGGAGGACTGAGTATTATAAAAATATTTATTCAAAAATCTCTTTTCTCTAACTTTTTTGTAAATTTGCACCCTTAAAATAAGAAGGATAGCCTTTTATGTGTGAAAAGTATAAAGATTATCTTCAATCGTAAATAGTTAAATCATAAATAAAAAGATGGGTAAGAAGTTTGCCGAATATTCAAAGCTTGACCTTTCGGAAGTAAACAAGGAAGTGTTGAAGAAATGGGACGAAAACCAGATTTTCGCCAAGAGTATGACAGAACGTGAAGGTTGTCCTTCTTTCGTATTTTTCGAAGGACCTCCCTCGGCTAATGGTATGCCGGGTATTCACCATGTAATGGCTCGTTCCATTAAAGATATTTTCTGCCGCTATAAAACCATGAAAGGTTTTCAAGTGAAGCGTAAAGCCGGATGGGATACGCACGGACTTCCTGTGGAACTGGGTGTGGAAAAGGCACTGGGTATCACAAAAGAGGATATTGGTAAGACTATTTCTGTTGCCGAATATAATGCCGCCTGTCGTAAGGACGTCATGAAATTTACCAAAGAATGGGAAGACCTGACGCACAAGATGGGATATTGGGTGGATATGAAGAACCCTTATATTACCTACGATAATCGGTATATCGAGACCTTGTGGTGGCTCCTGAAACAACTCTATAAAAAAGGACTTCTTTATAAAGGATATACCATACAGCCTTATTCTCCGGCTGCAGGTACGGGATTGAGCTCACACGAACTGAACCAACCCGGCTGTTATCGGGATGTAAAAGATACAACGGTAGTAGGACAATTCAAAATGAAGAATCCGAAGCCTGAAATGGCAGAGTGGGGTACTCCTTATTTTATTGCGTGGACTACTACTCCGTGGACATTGCCCTCAAATACGGCGCTTTGCGTAGGTCCGAAGATTGACTATGTAGCCGTGCAGACTTACAATGGATATACAGGTGAGAAAATGACCGTAGTATTGGCAAAGCCATTGCTCTATACCCACTTCAATAAAAAAGCGGAAGAACTTGCATTAGAGGATTATAAGCCCGGTGATAAATTGATACCGTTTAAGGTGGTAGCCGAATATAAAGGTACGGATTTGGTAGGCATGGAATACGAACAACTCATTCCGTGGGTGAAACCTATCAACGTTACCGAAGATGGCAATTGGAGTGTCAGCGATAAAGGTTTCCGTGTAATCCCCGGCGATTATGTGACGACTGAAGACGGTACGGGTATCGTGCATATTGCCCCAACTTTTGGTGCCGACGATGCTAACGTGGCTCGTGCTGCTGGAATACCTTCTTTGTTTATGATTAACAAGAGAGGAGAGACCCGTCCCATGGTAGACCTTACCGGTAAATTCTATTTATTGGATGAGCTGGATGAGGCTTTTGTAAAGGCATGCGTCGATGTAGAAGCTTACCAAGCCTATCAAGGAAAGTGGGTGAAAAACGCTTATGATCCGCAATTTACGATAGACGGAAAGTACGATGAACAGGCTGCACAAGCTGCCGAGTCATTGGATATTGAAATCTGCATGATGATGAAGACCGGTAATCTGGCATTCAAAATAGAGAAGCATGTGCACAATTATCCGCACTGCTGGCGTACAGACAAACCGGTATTATATTACCCGTTGGATAGCTGGTTTATCCGCAGTACCGCTTGCAAGGAGCGCATGATGGAATTGAACAAGACCATCAACTGGAAACCGGAAAGTACCGGTACGGGACGTTTCGGCAAGTGGCTGGAAAATTTGAATGACTGGAACCTGAGCCGCTCTCGTTACTGGGGTACTCCGTTGCCCATCTGGCGTACGGAAGATGGCAGTGAAGAAAAGTGCATCGAATCTGTAGAAGAACTTTATAATGAAATTGAGAAGGCTGTAGCCGCCGGACTGATGAAATCTAATCCTTACAAGGACAATGGCTTCCAACCGGGTGAATATACCGAAAAAAACTATGATAAGATAGACCTTCACCGTCCTTACGTGGATGATATCGTTCTCGTTTCTAAAGACGGACAGCCGATGAAGCGTGAATCGGACTTGATTGACGTATGGTTTGACTCCGGCTCCATGCCCTATGCGCAAATTCACTATCCGTTCGAGAATAAGGAATTGCTGGATAGCCATCAGGTGTATCCTGCCGATTTCATAGCCGAAGGTGTAGACCAGACGCGTGGATGGTTCTTCACGTTGCATGCTATCGCTACGATGGTTTTCGATAGTGTATCCTACAAGGCTGTAATCTCTAACGGTTTGGTGCTCGACAAGAATGGCAACAAGATGTCCAAGCGCCTGGGCAATGCGGTAGACCCTTTCTCTACCATTGAGAAATATGGTTCCGACCCGTTGCGTTGGTATATGATAACCAATTCTTCACCGTGGGATAACTTGAAGTTCGACGTGGACGGCATAGAAGAGGTGCGCCGCAAGTTCTTCGGTACCTTATATAATACGTATTCTTTCTTCTCTCTTTATGCCAATGTGGATGGATTTGAATACAAAGAAGCTGATGTGCCGATGTCGGAACGTCCGGAAATAGACCGTTGGATACTTTCCGTGCTGAATACGTTAGTGAAAGAGGTGGATACTTGCTATAATGAATATGAGCCGACAAAAGCTGGACGTCTTATTTCTGACTTTGTAAACGATAACCTTTCCAACTGGTACGTTCGTCTGAACCGTAAACGTTTCTGGGGTGGTGAATTTACTCAGGACAAGTTGTCTGCCTATCAAACGCTCTATACCTGCTTGGAAACTGTTGCTAAATTGATGTCGCCCATCGCTCCGTTCTATGCGGACAAGCTGTATATGGACTTGATTGCAGCAACAGGTCGTGATAATGTAGTTTCGGTTCATCTTGCCACTTTCCCCGAATATAAGGAGGAAATGATTGACAAGGAACTGGAAGTCCGTATGCAGATGGCGCAAGACGTTACATCTATGGTGTTGGCATTGCGTCGTAAAGTAAACATCAAAGTTCGTCAACCCCTGCAATGTATCATGATACCGGTAGTGGACGAAGAACAGCGTGCTCACATCGAAGCTGTGAAAGCGCTTATCATGAACGAGGTGAACGTGAAGGAAATCAAGTTCGTAGATGGTGCTGCGGGTATATTAGTTAAGAAAGTAAAGTGCGATTTTAAGAAACTTGGCCCAAAATTCGGAAAGCAAATGAAAGCTGTGGCTACTGCTGTAGCGGAAATGTCACAGGAAGCTATTGCTGAATTGGAAAGAAAAGGTTCTTATACATTAAACCTGGATGGTATGGAAGCTGTTATAGAAACTTCCGATGTGGAAATATTCAGTGAGGATATTCCGGGATGGTTGGTTGCTAATGAGGGGAAATTGACCGTTGCTTTAGAAGTTACCGTTACTGAAGAGCTTCGTCGTGAAGGTATTGCACGTGAGATGGTAAACCGTATTCAGAATATCCGTAAGTCAAGCGGTTTCGAGATTACGGATAAAATAAAGATTACTTTATCGAAAAATCCGCAAACAGATGATGCGGTAAACGAATATAAAGATTATATTTGTAACCAAGTATTAGGGATCTCATTGACATTGGCAGATAACGTAGAAAATGGTGTGGAATTAGAATTCGACGATTTCAAGTTATATGTAAGTGTTGTAAAAGAATAACTACTAAAAACACATTGTTATGGCAGAAAAAACAAGATATTCGGATGCTGAATTGGAAGAATTCCGCGCCATTATTATGGAAAAGTTAGAGTTGGCTCAACGTGATTATGAATTATTGAAAGCTAGCCTGACAGGTGCAGACGGTAATGATACCGATGATACATCACCAACGTATAAAGTTTTGGAAGAAGGGGCCAATACCTTGTCTAAAGAAGAAACTACACGTTTGGCGCAACGTCAGCTTAAGTTTATTCAGGGGCTTCAGGCTGCATTGGTACGTATTGAGAATAAAACGTATGGTATTTGTCGTGAAACCGGTAAGTTGATTCCTGCTGAACGTTTGCGTGCAGTGCCTCATGCTACTCTAAGCATAGAAGCTAAAAACAACGGCAAGAAATAAGGATGAAGAAATTTTTTACGAAAGGGCGGATTGCTTTACTCGTTATATTTTCGGTGTTGATTGTCGACCAGGTAATTAAAGTGGTTGTCAAGACACAGATGTATTGGCATCAGAGTGAAAATGTTATCAAGTGGATTTATGAGAAATTCGGTATAGTGGATGCGGAACCTCCTACTTGGTTTTATATTTACTTCACCGAAAATAACGGTATGGCTTTTGGCATGGAGATATTCGGAAAATTATTCCTGACTTTATTCCGTATCGTTGCGGTAGCAATAATAGGCTGGTTTCTGTATAAGTTTATAAAGAAAGGTCTGAAAACAGGTTTTATAGTCTGTATTTCTCTTGTTCTGACAGGTGCATTGGGCAATATTATCGATAGTATATTCTATGGTGTGCTATTCAATGAAAGTACCTACTCGCAGTTGGCTACATTTATGCCTGAAGGTGGTGGATATGCTCCATTGTTTTACGGAAAAGTGGTGGATATGTTTTATTTTCCCATCATTGACACAACATGGCCCCAATGGATGCCGTTTGTTGGTGGAAACCATTTCATTTTCTTTAGCCCTATTTTCAATTTTGCTGATGCAGCCATAAGTTGTGGTATTATAGCTTTATTGTTGTTTTACAGTAAATATTTGAATGAGGCCTATCATGTTGTGAGTAAATCATGAAAGGAAAAAAACGATTTCAATGGTGTAGTATAATTCTTTTGGTGTTCTGTTTGACAGCTTGTCAGGTGAAAAGACCGAAGACTGTTTTGTCGGACGCCAAGATGGAAAACGTGCTTTATGACTTCCACATAGCTAAGGCACTAGGGGAGGATATTCCTTATGGTGAGAGTTATAAGCGAGTATTGTACATTGAGTCAGTTTATAAGAAACATGGCATTACTCAGGCTGATTTTGATACTTCGATGGTATGGTATGCTCGTCATCCGGATGTTCTTACCAAAGTTTATGAAAAGGTGAACCAACGGCTGAAAAGTCAGAGGGATGGCATTAATCATCTAATCGCTTTACGTGATAATAAACCCAAAGAATCACTACCCGGTGATAGCATTGACGTGTGGATATGGCAGCATGTTTATGAGTTGACAGGAATGCCTTTGGATAATAAGATTGCTTTTATTCTTCCTGTTGATACTAACTTTAAGGATAGAGATACTTTGAAGTGGACAGTTCGTTTCCGTTTTAATAACGGTAAACCGGATAGTGTGCTTGCTCCGTTGATGGCGATGCAGATCCTTTATGATAAAGATACAATTAATGATTTACTGAAAATAAAAGAACCGATAACAGAAACCCTTACTCTGACTGCCGATACATTTGGAAAGATAAAAGAGGTTCGTGGTTTTATTTATTATCCCATGCAGAAAACCGTTCAATCTTTATTAGTAGACCAAATTTCGTTGATGCGTTATCATGCGACAGATACGTTGTTCAATGTTAAAAAAGATAGTATAGCAGTAGAGAACGCTAAAAAAGATACACTTGCTGAAAAGTCGGTGAAGCCTTTGGAAATAAAAAGCGTGGAGGAAAAGAATATTCGACGGAATGAGTTGCGTCTGCGTCCGCAACTACGTAAAAATACGAGTAAGTAATGAAAAGATATGCTTCCCATTTTATAATTTTCCCAAAGCATGATTGTTTGAAACAACATGTGGTGGAAGTGGAAAATGGGTATGTAGTGAATGTTTTTCCATTGACAGAAGAAATGGAAGATATAGAATGGCTTCCCGGTGCTATTTATCTTGTACAAACAGAAGAAAAATTATCTGCTGTCTATATTTCTAATTTTGATATTACAATGATGCAGCCTGTCTTCGGAACTCGGCGCAAACAACTGCTGTAGCAATCGCAACATTTAATGACTCAGAAGTTTCTCGGTTTGAGGGATAATTAGGGATATACAGTTTCCGGTTGATGAGTCGCTTTATTTCTTTGCTAATACCGTTTCCTTCATTTCCCATCACAATTAAACCGTGTGCGGAAAGGGGTTGAGAGTATATGTTTTCTCCATCTAGAAATGTACCATATACGGGAGTGTCTTTTAATGAACTGATCAGTCCTGGTAGGGACGTATAATATAATTTTACCCGTGCAATACCTCCCATTGTAGCTTGAATGGTTTTAGGATTATAAACATCTACTGTATTAAGAGAACAGAAAATGTGTTCAATTCCAAACCAGTCTGCTAGACGGATAATCGTTCCGAGATTTCCGGGATCTTGCACATCGTCTAATGCCAAGCAGAGAGAATGGTTAATAACTGATACATCAAATATCTCGTCCGGTTGTTCAAATACTCCCAATACTTGTTGAGGAGTTTTTAAAAAGCTGACACGAGATAATTCTTCTTCTGAAACCTCATTCACTTCTTCTATTGGTAATTCCCTGTGAGCTGAAATCCATTCAGCTGTGGCTACCAAAAAACGGCAATTAAAATGTCCCAGTAAATCACCTACTAATTTAGGACCTTCTGCCAGAAATACCTTTTCTGCTTTACGATTTTTCTTCAATTCCAGTGAACGAATATATTTAATACGGTTCTTACTTAGTGCCATAAAAGTAAAATGTTATAGTTTGACAAAAGTACACGATTATTTCTATATAATCAAAAACTCTCCACTCTTCCGGTGTTTTTATTTCGAGAACAGAAAAAATAGGACTATATTTGTAGCAGTTTATGCGCAATCAATCACAGAGTATGAAGAAAGGTTTCCGCTACGTACTATTTGTAACCGTCGTACTTTTATTAGCATCTTGTTCTGCCACGAAATACGTGCCGGAGGGTTCGTATTTGTTGGATGAAGTGCGTATACAGACAGATAATAAGGAAATTAAACCTTCCAGTCTTTCCATGTATGTCCGTCAAAATCCTAATTCCAAATGGTTCAGTTTGATGAAGACTCAGTTGTATGTTTACAACTGGTCGGGAAGTGACTCTACACGTTGGATAAACCGTACTTTGCGTAAGTTAGGAGATGCTCCAGTAATCTATAATGAGGAAGAAACTAATCGTTCCGGTGAGGAAATGAGGAAAGCCGTACAAAACATGGGATATATGGGGGCTACGGTAGAACCTGTGCGGCATATCAAAAAGAAAAAGTTAAAATTGATTTATAGAGTAACGAGTGGGAAACCTTATAAGATACGTTCTATAAGATATGATATCCAAGATGATAAAATCAAGGAATACATGTGTCATGATTCTGCAGCAACATATCTGTCGGAAGGAATGTTTTTTGATGTAAATTTGTTGGATGGAGAACGTCAACGTATTACCGATAATCTTCTGCGTAATGGTTATTATAAATTCAATAAGGAATATATTTCTTATACGGCAGATACAGTCAAAAATACTTATCTGGTAGATCTGACCATGCATTTATTGCCTTATAAACAACGTAATGATGATGTACCCCAAAATCATCGCCAATACTATATTGATAAGGTGAATTTTATAACAGACTACAATGTCTTAGAAGCTTCTGCTTTGAGTAGTATAGAAGTTAATGATTCTGTGCACTATAAAGGGTTTCCTATCTACTACAAAGATAAATTGTATCTACGTCCTAAAGTATTGACCAATAATCTTCGTATTGTACCTGGCAGTTTGTATAATGAGCAAGATGTACAACGTACATATTCTAATTTTGGGCGTTTGCAGGCTTTGAAATATACTAATATCCGTTTTTCTGAAACTCAAATAGGAGATACTTCTAAACTGAATGTGTATGTGATGTTGACAAAAAGCAAGCACAAATCTGTATCATTTGAGTTAGAAGGAACTAACTCTGCAGGTGATCTAGGAGCCGCTGCATCTGTTTCATTCCAAAATCGGAATATGTTCAAGAGTTCGGAAACCTTTATGGTGAAACTGCGTGGGGCTTACGAAGCCGTATCTGGTATACAAGGTGGATATAACCATGAAGACTATACTGAGTTGGGTGCAGAGGCTACCATTAACTTTCCACGTTTTTTATTTCCGTTTTTATCTAATGACTTTAGAAGGAAAATTCGTGCTACTACCGAGTTTGGTGTACAATACAATTATCAGATACGTCCGGAGTTTTCACGTATAGTAGCGTCGGCGAACTGGAGCTATAAGTGGGGATTGCAACGACAACGTGCACAACACCGTATTGATATTCTGGATATAAACTATTTGTACATGCCTTCCATTTCAAATGAGTTTCGTGAGAAATATTTAGAAAATGAACAGAACTATATTCTGAAATATAACTATGATGATCGTTTGATTGTACGTACAGGTTATGGCTTTACGTATAATAGTGCTGGACAAGCATTGATGAATAACACAGTTATCGGTAATTCTTATTCCATCCGTTTTAATTTTGAGTCTGCGGGTAATTTACTTTATGTATTTGCTAAAATGGCGAATATGAAGAAGAACGGTGAAGGAGAGTATTCTCTTTTAAGTATCCCATTCGCACAATACCTCAGAGGTGATTTTGATTTTGCAAAAAATGTAGTTATCGATAATCGTAATTCCATAGCGTTTCATGTAGGAGCGGGCATTGCTATTCCTTACGGTAACGCAACTATTGTTCCGTTTGAAAAGCGTTATTTCTCAGGTGGTGCCAACAGTGTACGTGGATGGTCTGTCCGTGATTTGGGACCGGGTGCTTTTCCTGGGGATAGAAATTTCATGAACCAATCGGGGGACATAAAATTGGATGTAAATGTAGAGTATCGTACGCGTCTGTTTTGGAAATTCAGAGGTGCCGTCTTTGTAGATGCGGGTAATATTTGGACATTGCGTGATTATAAAGATCAGCCGGGTGGTAAATTTAAGTTTAATAAATTTTATAAGCAGATAGCTGTAGCATATGGTTTGGGATTACGTCTGGATCTTGATTTTTTTGTTCTGCGCTTTGACGGTGGTATGAAAGCCATCAATCCAGTTTATGAGACAGGAAAGGATCGTTATCCCATTATTCATCCAAAATTCAGTCGAGATTTTGCTTTCCATTTTGCAGTGGGATATCCGTTCTAAAAAAGTGAGAAATTGATGAAAAATGAAGATTAAAAAATAAAGGCTACGCAATTCATTAGCATTGTGTAGCCTTCAATTTCTAATTTTTATTTATCTTGCGGCATAATAAGTATTAATCATTGTTGCTTGACGTGCAACAGCTACACCTTGTGCATCCAAAGTAACAGTTAAATCTTCGCCATTGGGTAAAGTTATTTGTGCAGTACCATTATTGTTCATTTGCAGCAACTCAGTACTTATACCATCAGTAACGACATTCCAAGTATTCAAGTTCTTATCATAGATTAATTCCATAGAGACAGTTTCACCTTCTTTAGTAATGGAATAACCATTTTCGAGAGTTTCTACCAAGTAGTTACCGTTCTCGCCTTTCACTTTTTTCACATCACCTACACTTGCCATAGGATTACTTCCACTCCAGAATTCAATAGAGTTGATGACCAAAGCATCAGCCAAATAACATACACCATATACCGGAATGATGTTGAACGCAAGATACACAAGTTCGTTAACGAACTTATTACCAATACCCTGGTTCCAATTTACCAGTTTGCTATGCAATCCGAAAGAACCAATACAAGAACTGAAAAGAAAAGCTCCACAAACCATTACAGTTGCAGCCATTTTCAAATTGAACTTTTTCATAATCACTTTCTTTATTTTACTGTGTTTATTGAGATTAATATCTCATTAGTAGTTTTAAACATTTGCAAATATATATATATTTCTTAAAATGCCTCACAAAGAAAGTACAAAATGTACTATTTGTAAAATAAAAGTAGTTTATTTCTCTCTTTTTGCTAACACAGATTTAGCAATCCAATGATCTACGGCAAATTTACCTGGCCCTATTATGTACATAAGGACAAATGTTACTAAATATATGAAGGCAAGCTCTTTCACCACAAATGGATCATTACCATGAATGACAAAAAATGCTATACACATTGTAAATATCATGGGAAGCATTGCTAATCTATATAAGAATCCTATTATAAATGCCATAGAACAAGCCATTTCTCCAAAAATAGCTAATCCCAAAGACAGGGGACCGCCTATACCCAGTGGATCGGGAAATACAGTGGACAGTTCTTGATAGTTTGACCACTTCTCAATGCCATGGTTCATCAGTAGTACACCAAATATAATTCTGACTATTAATAAGATTAATGATATATAAGTTTCATTCGGTCTGGTAGGAAATAAAAATCGATAAAGCATATTCATTTGTTTTTAAGTTGATATAGTATTATAACAAATTTTTATGAGTAAATGTTTATTCCCGTTTCAGTGGTTTGATGATAATACGTAGGGATGGGTCGTATGTGAAATAACTCCACATCCAGTCTGTGAAGATAAATAGACGGTTTTTCACACCCACGATGCTCATCAGGTGAATAAATAACCATATTATCCATGCTATAAAACCGCCGAAACGTAGTTTCTTAAGCTCTACTACTGCATGATTACGTCCGATGGTTGCCATAGAACCTTTATTATGATACTCGAATGTCCGTAAAGGTAACCCGTCTACTATACGATGTAAATTATATATTAGATTTTTGGCTTGCTGAATAGCGGGTTGTACCACTTGCGGATACCCTTTAGGATATTCAGTAGAGGTCATAAGGGCTGTATCTCCAATAGCAAAAATGTTAGGATAATCATTTAACTGATTGAAACTATTGACTTTTAATCTGTTTCCTAGATCGTAAACTTCAGAAGGTAGTCCTTGGAGACTATTGGCTTTTACGCCAGCTACCCAAAAGACATTCTTAGTTTCTATAGAAGTGTTGTCACCTAACATCAATAGGTTGTTTTCGTAACTGTTGACGCGTACATCAAGCTTGATTTCAACATCCCGTTTTTTCAAATAATCAGTTACGTCTTCTGAGGATCTTTCTGAAAAAGCAGATAGAAGTCGGGAAGCACCATCTATCAGAATAATACGCATTTCGTTGATATTCAAATCGGGATAGTCTTGTGGTAACACAAATTTCTTCATTTCTGCCAAAGCACCTGCTAGTTCGATACCTGTGGCTCCGCCACCTACAATCGCAAATGTCATGAGTCGTTTACGTTCTTCTTCATCGCTAGTATTTTGAGCATGTTCAAAACTCTCTAATATTTGGTTACGATTAAACAAAGCTTCCGAAGTATTTTTTAAAGCCATAGTTCGTTTAGCCATATCATTGTTACCAAAATAATTGGTGTCACATCCAGTAGCAATTACCAGATAATCGTAGGCTAATGTACCGATAGATGTTTCCAACAGGGAATTTTGGGGGATAATGCGTTCTGCTACGCAAATCCGTAGATGAAAATGTTTTCGTCTTTTAAAGATTTTTCGAAAGGGAAAGGAAATAGCACTCGGTTCGATACCTGCTGTAGCTACTTGATAAAGTAAAGGCTGGAAGATATGGTGATTGTTCTTATCTAATAAAACTATTTGAAACTTATTACTTTTTAATTTTCTAGCAAGTTTTAGTCCCCCAAAACCGCCACCGACGATTACTAATCGTTTTCGTCCTTCTTTATCTGGGATATCCATTGCTGTTTTCATATTCAAGTCGTTCATTGTTCATATTAAAGAAACACTGAAAACGAAAGAATGTTCTATTGCAAGATTGTATAATATATAAATATGTAGTTTTGTAAATCAAATAAATTATTCATTTATAAAGGGAATTTTAAAACATTAAAACAGAAGAAACGAAAACAAAAAGAGACGTAACATTGTTGTAATCAAAATAATAAAAACTAACTTTGTCACTGAAGTTTTCTATCTAATGAGCACAAAATTAGCGAGATTGATATTTTCGATATTGTTGGTGATAACAGAATCATCTGTTAATGCACAAACTCTTTTAGCAGAAACGTATACTTCGGTAGATAGTTTGTCTGTTTCTGCTCAGGATTTACTTCCTGCAAAGAAAAAAATCTTCAAGAAAATCCTCGATTACTTTAATGATGCTAATAAAGGAGATAAGAACAAGAAGTTTGATTTCAGTATTATTGGGGGACCTCATTATTCTAGTGATACAAAGTTAGGACTTGGATTGGTGGCGGCCGGACTTTATCGGACTGAGCGGAGAGATACAATTTTGCCTCCTTCTAATGTATCATTGTATGGTGATATATCAACTGTCGGTTTTTATCTGTTGGGAGTTCGAGGTAATCATCTTTTTCCGAAAGATAAATACCGCTTGAATTATAATCTATATTTCTATTCGTTCCCAAGTCTATATTGGGGCATAGGGTATGCCAATGGTGTGGACAATACGAATGAAAGTAAATACGATCGTTTTCAGGCTCAGTTTAAGGTGGATTTTATGTTTAAAATGGTAAAGAATTTCTATATAGGTCCTATGGTAGAGTTCGATTATGTGAAAGGATATGATTTTGAGAAACCAGAACTCTGGGAAGGAATGAATTCACGAACAATTAGTTTTAGTTTGGGCTTTTCATTGCTATACGATTCGCGTGACTTTCTGACGAATGCTTATAAAGGTTATTATTTAAGAATAGATCAGCGTTTTAGTCCTAATTTCCTTGGAAATAAGTATGCATTCAGTAGCACGGAATTAACTACAAATTATTATCATTCTATTTGGAATGGTGGAATATTAGCAGGGCAGTTTCATACCTTATTAAATTATGGTGACCCTCCTTGGGGGTTAATGGCTACTTTGGGAAGTTCGTACTCCATGCGTGGCTATTATGAGGGACGTTATCGTGATAAGTGTGCTATGGATGCCCAAGTGGAACTTCGTCAACATGTATGGAAACGAAACGGAGTGGTGGTATGGGTGGGAGCAGGAACCATATTTCCGGAAATATTGGAATTCAAGTTAAAACATATTCTCCCGAACTATGGCTTCGGTTATCGTTGGGAATTTAAGAAAAGAGTAAATGTACGTTTAGATTTAGGATTTGGAAAACGTCAGACTGGTTTTATATTTAATATCAATGAAGCTTTTTAAGGAAATAAAGAAATGGTTTGATAACCAAGAACACTTGTTTTATTTGTTCTTGGGAATTTTGATAGTACCTAATATAGTACTTTGTTTTACAGAACAGATATCATTGGTTGCAAAGATATGTAATGTGCTGTTACCATTATCAGTTTATTATTTCGTAATGACTTGGTCAAGGAATTGCAGCAGAACATTTTGGGTATTATTCCCGTTTATCTTTTTGGGAGCTTTCCAGATTGTATTGTTATATCTTTTCGGGCAATCTATTATTGCAGTCGATATGTTTCTGAACTTGGTGACGACAAACTCAAGTGAAGCTTTGGAATTGTTGGATAATTTGATTCCGGCTATCATAATTGTCGCTATTCTTTATATTCCCGCTTTAATTTTGGCGATGGTATCTATTGTGAAGAAAAAGAAATTATCTGAGAATTTTTTATGTAGAGAACGGAAACATGCCTGGGTGGGATTAGGAATAGGATTATTGTCGTTATGTGCCACTTACCTAATGGATAACCGTTATGAATTAAAATCAGAATTATATCCTGCCAATGTATGTTATAACATTGAGTTGGCTTTTCAGAGGACTGTTTTAACACAGAACTATCAGGACTCATCGAAAGATTTCACTTTTCATGCGAGATCTATTCATCCGATGAGAAAAAAAGAAGTTTATGTAATGGTAGTAGGAGAGACTTCTCGTGCAAATAACTGGGGGATATATGGTTATAACCGTGATACTAATCCGAAACTCTCTAAAGTTTTTGGACTGACTGCGTTTAATCATGTACTGACGGAGTCCAATACAACGCATAAAAGTGTTCCGATGTTACTTTCTGCTGTAAGTGCTTGTACTTTTGACTCCATCTATCATCAAAAAAGTATAATAACTGCATTCAAAGAGGCGGGGTTTCAGACTGCTTTTTTATCTAATCAGCGTTATAATCATTCTTTTATCGATTTTTTTGGTAAAGAGGCTGATACTTATGACTTTATTAAAGAAGATATTCCTAATTCCAGCTACAATCCATCCGATGATGAATTGTTGAAACTTGTATCTGTAGAATTGGCGAAAGGTACAGGTACTTCTAAGCAATTTATTGTATTGCATACTTATGGTTCCCATTTTAATTATCGTGAACGTTATCCGTCGGATAGTGCTTTCTTTTTACCTGATTTTCCTGTAGATGCAGAAGTGAAATTTAAAGATAATCTGATAAATGCATACGATAATTCCATTAGTTATACAGATAATTTTCTAGCCCGTCTCATATATCTATTACAGGAACAGGATATAGACGCTGCTATGCTTTACACTTCTGATCATGGAGAGGATATATTTGATGACAATCGTCATCTTTTTCTGCATGCGTCGCCTGTGCCATCCTATTATCAGATACACGTTCCTTTTTTGATATGGATGTCCGACAGCTATCGGAAGTCTTATCCGGAACTCCAGCAGGCCATCCAGTTAAATGTACAGAAGAACATTTCTTCAAGTATCTCTTTTTTTCAGACTATGTTGGAATTGGGTGGGATAGAAACTCCTTATCGTAATGACTCTCTTTCCGTTACTAATATTTTATTTACAGAAAGACCGAGAGTTTATTTGAATGATCATAATGAGGCTCGATCATTGAATGATATTGGGATGCGGGAGGAAGACTTTGAAATGTTACAGATGAAAGGAGTAGATATAGAATAAGATATAGCCCATTTCTACCATTTTGTAGTCTCATTGATATGATAAAATATAGAGAAATAAAAAAATAGGGAGCAAAAAACATTGTCCCTTTTGTACACCCTCAGGGACTCGAACCCTGGACCCACTGATTAAGAGTCAGTTGCTCTACCAACTGAGCTAAGAGTGCATTCCTATTTTTTTTATTTGCGGGTGCAAAAGTACCCCTTTAATTTTATCCAACCAAACAAAACAACGTATTTTTTCGATGAAATCGACGTTTTTAGTCAAATATATATAATTCAGATGGTGTGGTACGTTTCAAAGCACATAAATGAACATCCTTCCCTACGATTATGCCTTTTTCTCTTAATTTCCATTCTACGGTTTTGTAAGCCAATTCTGGATGATTGTTGTCCTTACTTAGATGGCAAAGCCAAATATATTGTAAATGTTCCGTGATATTTTCAGCAAGAAATTCAGCAGTAGCAATATTGCTCATGTGTCCGGTACGACTGGTAATACGTTCTTTCAGGTACTGCGGGTAAGTGCCCATACGTAACATTTCTTCGTCATAATTAGCTTCTAATATCAGATAATTTGCTTTGAGGATATATTCAGTTGCGGTGGGGGTAATTTCTCCAAGGTCAGTGAGGAAAGAAAATACTTTTCCATCTATTTCAATACAGTAACCTACATTATCTGTACCATCATGGGGAACTTCAAAAGATTCTATACAAAAATCCTCCAGCTGCATAGGCTGCTGTTTTTCCAGATAACGAACAGATGAATATAACTTCTCCGTCATACAATAACTTCTATTGATACCTTCATGAATACGTGCTGTTGTGTAAATAGGTATATTCAATTTTTCACCTAATCCACCTACTGCTTTAATATGATCGGCGTGATCGTGAGTGACAAATACTGCGCGTATAGTTTCTATTCCAATACCTACCTCTTTCAATCCTTTTTTAATAGTACGTACTGCAATGCCTGCATCTATAAGTATTCCGTATTTTTCAGTGCCTATATAATAACAGTTGCCACTACTGCCACTTGCAAGGCTTATAAATCTTATTTTCATTCTAATCTCCTAAATTAAAAGCCGTCACTTTTAGAAAAAGTGACGGCAAATATACGTAAAATATACAATATAAGTAACTATGCTTTCTTCTTTTTGTCGATGAATTCGGTGGTTTTAGCGAAAATCAGCAGAGCTATTGCCGCTATTAATCCAATACCCGCAAAGTAATACCAGATGTAATGTGCATTGGCACTGGCAGTTTCCCAGGCTTCCCGGGTTGGGAACAAGGCGGGATCGGGGCAGTATTTGGTTAATAAAACCCCGGCTATACCAAATCCGAAGATTGAGGATAAGAATGAATGTAGATGACTGAACCCTAAATACATACCTTCTTCTCCTTTGGGAGCTTGGAAAGAGAAGTATTCCAGATAACGGGGCGAAATGAAACACTCTGCTAGAGCTTGTACAACAATTCCGAGAATCATCATTAAAGTGATATTACTCATTCCGGTAATTACATCATTACCCAGCAGGTTGCCGCATGCCATCAGCAAGGCTGACACCGGAATGAGGAACATACCTACGTTCATGGAAGTAATGGCGGTGCGCTTTGCCATCCACCGAGTGATGAAACTGACACAGCAAACAACCACAAATGGATTGACATTGGCTATCCATCCCGGTTTTGCCGTTTCGCCCGCCATACGGATTACGTACTTGGGCATAGTGGCATACAACTGTTGCTGAACCATCCAGAAACCTGTTACAATCAGGATCAGAATTAATAAACGCCAGTTGGTGATAATACGCAGAAAACCTTTACCGATTTCACGCATGCTCTTTCCTTCGCCTGCCGTATGTGCCGACTTATATAAAAGGATAACGGAGAGCAGCGCCAATATGGTCATCGTGCCCGAGAAGTAATTGATATAGATATAGGCTTGATCTCCGATGGCATTGCGTAATGGGTCTACGACGGTTTTACCGGTGAATGCACCGAAGTTCACCATCATATAAAAGATGGAATAGCCACGGGCACGGGTAGCCTCGGTTGTTTCTTTGGCTACGGAGGCCGAAATGATGGACTTTATAAATGAACCGCCTATCATAATTACAAATAATACGGGGACAATCATCCAGCGGTCGTTACTGTCCGGTAGTCCGGAAAAACGGGTTGTTTCACCATATTCTACCAGTCCCGCCGCTTCCAGCAGAGTGGGCAACAGTCCTAAGCCCAGATATCCGATTGAAAGTAAGGAAAAGGCAATAATCATAGATTTCCTGAAACCTATCTTGTCGGCATACGCTCCTGTAAATATGGGTAACAGATAAAGTCCGCCCGAGAACAGACCGGAAATCATACTCGCTTCAAAATCATTGAAACCTAAAATACTCGAAAGATAGATGGTAAGAATAATAAAGACGGCATAATATGCCATGCGTTCAAACAGTTCTACTGTGTTGCTTACCCAAAAGGCTTTACTAAAACCTTTGGACGTAGTTTGGGGTGATTGGGTCATCCTTTACGTTGTTTTTTATATGGTTTGATTGAAAAATGATTGCAAAAATACATTTTTAGGGTATTATATGCAACCCCTTTATATGTAATCGCCGGAAAAATTGTATCTTTGTTTAATAATCTTTCATAACAAAAATATGACAATAGCGGTAGATTTTGACGGAACCATCGTAGAGCACGATTATCCGCGCATTGGTAAGGAAATACCTTTTGCAATAGATACTCTAAAAATGTTGCGACAAGAGCAGCACCGGCTCATCTTATGGAGTGTGCGCGAGGGTAAACTTCTGGAGGAAGCCGTGGCATGGTGCAAGGAAAGGGGGCTGGAGTTTTACGCGGTCAATCGTGATTATCCCGAAGAGAAGCTGCAAGACAAGGGCTTTTCGCGCAAGTTGAAAGCGGATATTTTCATTGACGACCGTAATTTGGGCGGTCTTCCCGATTGGGGGATAATCTACCGTATGATAAAGGAACATAAGACATTCCGCGATGTTTATTCCGGAGAAAATATGGTTACAAAAAAGAAAAAGTGGTGGTTTTGAAGAAATATCCCTGACTATTTTTTGTGGTTTTTATCAGTATTTCCATAACCGTATCCGTAGCCATATCCATGTTTTCCACCATATCCGTATTTCTTTTTTGTCAGTTCACCTCCGTTTACTACCAGTGAAATCCGGCTTAACTGTTCCTGACGTTGCATTTTTATGATTTCCGGCAAAGCATTCTTATACGTATAATTCATGCGGCATACATACAGGGTGATATCCGTCACTTTACCCAGGCAAAAGGTATCGCTCACTAACCCTACGGGAGCGGAGTCCACAATTATATAATCGTAGTGCTGGCGAAAATAGGTAAAGGCTTCCTTTAACTTCGGTCTTTCCAGCAGTTCTGCCGGATTGGGAGGAATGATTCCCGCAGGCGCCACAAACAACAGTGGGTGCATACCCGATGGGAAAATGATATCTTCCGGGTTTACATCATTACCCGAAAGATAGCCGGTCATTCCCAACCGGCTCTTAATTCCGAAATATTCTGCCAGTCTGGGGCGGCGGATATCCAGTCCGACAATGAGTACCCGACACCCCAGAAAAGCAAAAGTGAGTGCCAGATTGATGCTGATAAAGCTTTTACCCTCTCCACTGACAGTGGAAGTCATCAAGATACACTTCTTACCGTCTTCTTCTGTAAGAAAACGCAAGTTGCTGCGCAAACGCCGGAATGTCTCTTCCAGGATGCCGTTTTGCCCGTCTTTCACACAGTTGTCTTTACCTTCCATATAAGGTATCACCCCCATTACGGGAAGCTGTGTACTCTCCACCTCAGCCATTGAAGAAATCCGGGTACGGAATATCCCGCCAAACAAGATAATTCCGGCAGTTACCACCCAAGTCAGAAATATACTGCCGGCATATATTATCATGTTGCGCGGAGCAACCGGCGTATCTCCTGAAAGAGGTTCGTCAATCACTCTTGCCTTGCTCATGGTGGCAGCCAGGGAAATAGCCGCCTGTTCCCGTTTCTCCAGTAACATCAAGTAAAGGTTGGCTTTTATTTGCTGCTGGCGGTCTATGTTCTTAAATTCCCTTTCCTGCTTCGGCATGTTGCCGATGCGGGTATTGAAATAGTTCGTCTTGCGCAAAATGTCATTTCGGGCAATATTGAGTCCATCCTTAACTCCGGCAACGGAACTTATGACATTTTTTCTTAGCGCGCTGATTTTGATATCCTGGTTTACTACCGTAGGGTTATCCGCTTTCATCGTATTCAATAATCGTTCACGTTCCAGTAATTCTTTATTGTAATCGTTGATTAGGCGCATAAGCTCCATATCAGAAATGCCGGTATTTACGGGTAACAACGAAAACAAATGTTTTTCATCCTGTAAGTAGTTGTATATATAGACAGTCATGTTTAGCTGTGTTTCCACATCCAGCAGTTTCTTTTCATATTCATTGTTTGTATTCAAGTCCAGCGTTATATTGGTTTTAAGGTCGCTCAGTCGTTCCCGTTCTTTATATTGTTCCAGATGCTTTTCTACAAATCCCAGTTCGTAGCTGATGCTATCCAGCCGTTCTTCCAGAAAAAGGAGGGTATTTCCGGTCACTTTGTTTTTGTCGTTCACGGCATCCCGGTTGTAGACCTCTATCAGTTTGACAAGAAAAGCTTCCGCACGCTTTTTGTCCGTATCTGTAAATGTCAGGCTGATGATAGAGGTGTTCTTTGAAGTGGTATTAACGGTGAGATGCTTTGAATAGTAATTCATGGCATCGACAGGACGGCTGATAATGATTTTCATGGTTTCGGAGAAACTCTTTCCCGGTTGTAGCCTCAGAGTACAACGCCCTGCAGGCGTAGAAATAAAAGCCGGAAAGCCGGTGAAATCTTCTGTCACACAAATATCATTTACAGCGCTGCTCACAGTATAACGGTTGCCGTTTTTCTCTATTTGCAGCAATAAAGTTCCGGGCAGGGTATCCATAGAAGCCTTATCCAATTCTGCATGGAGAGGAGGAGCGATGGTTTCATCATAGAACAGTCCGTTTTTTACCTTATACTTGGTGTGTAAATTCAGTTCGTCAATCACTTGTAACAAGATGGAGCGCGAACGTAATATCTCCATTTCATCCTCTATCTCGGTGTGTGAGGCAGCCAATGGGTTTGAAACGATATTTTGAAACAACTCATCGATCACCTTATTACCACCTTCCGAATCTTTGATGATTACAGAAGCGGATGCCTGATATACGGGTATGGTGACATGTACATAGACATAAGCTCCGGCAAGGGCTATCACGGTAGCCAACAAGAACCAGTTCCAATGTGCCAATAATTTATAGAATAGTTCAATCAGGTCTATTTCCTGTTCTTGTATCTGATTATTATCTGTGCGTTGAGTATCCATGTTGCAAAGTATTAGTTATAATGGGTATGCTATCTTAAAATATTAACCATCAATCCTGCCAGTGATATCAGGATGGATGTGATTGAAACCAACAGATTGGTCGATGAACCGATATTGGCGCTTTGCTTTTTTGCCTGGTTGGGTTCCACATAGAGGATGTCATTCTGCCGTAAATAAAAATCGGGGGAATAGATAATGTTCTCGTCATTCAGATTTAGGGTGATGAGCTTTTGCCGTCCGCCTTCATTACGGATGATACGTACGTTATCCCGTTTCCCATAGATGGTCAGGTCACCTGCCATGGCTACGGCTTCAAAGATATTTATCTGTTCGTTATTCACTGTGTATACTCCCGGACGGCTTACTTCACCAATAACGGAGACTTTATAGTTAACCAGACGCACTGTGACGATAGGCTTTTCCTTCAAGTAACGTTCCAACTTGCCGATAATCATTTCCGAGGTTTCTTGTGTGGTCATTCCGCCCACCTTTAAGGTTCCTAATACGGGGAAGGTTATTTCCCCCTGATTATTCACCAGATAATTTTGTAAAGTGGGTTGTGAAACAAGGTTTGTGGGATTGATATCTACCTGAGATACAGGTACTATCAAATTGAAGGGAAGGGCGGCTTCCGGGTCGGAACAACTGACAGAGACGGTTAGTAAGTCTTTAGGCTTGATGCGCGCATCGTAAGTCTGGAGGGTATCGTGCAATTCTTCTCCCAACTTTTGTAAATACGAAACCTGCCTGCTCGACGAACAGGAGGAACAAAACGTGCACACAAGCAACACTGTACAGACAACTGATGTAATGATTCTCATCTCTGTTTATATCCCGATGTCACAGTTCCCGGATGCAACATCTATATTACAATAAAAGCGTGGGAACTGTTGCCACTATCTGTCAAAGAGGTATCGCCAAACACCCAGATGTAGATAATAAAGACAACAGCCCACGCCCAAGTATATATGTGGATATATACAACGAGCATGAGCGTTTTGTTGCCTATTACTCTCACATCATTTTTGAAATTGGCGATTTCCTTTGACGAGAATAATATGGTAAACGCTTCTAACTATTTATGTTATAAATCCTTAGAAATATATTAGAACATTCCTAAAGACGTTGCAAAGTTAATGAATAATTTATAAAAGCCAACAACGACCTTATCTTTTCTCATATTATGAGGAGATAAAGCCATTTCCTGAAAAGTTTTTAAGGTATGGGGAAAAGGGGATAGTCAATCTTTTAATTCCTTCAAGGCTCTGTTTAGGCTTCGGATATCCACTCCCAGATAAGAAGCCATATCTGATTTTGATAATTGGAGATTTTGCTTGGCTTGTAATTCAATCAGCTTTGAGACTGCGTATTTTATGGTATATAATTGCTGGTAGGCGGCTCTGCTGCTGGTATTGTAAATACGTTCCGCCAGTTCATCGAGAAGCAGATTACTGAATGAATGTTCCTTCTCCAATAAGGACTTAAAGTAGGAAGTGGCAAATGTATAAGCCTGGGTATCAGATACTGCTTCTACGCTGCACAGGCATTTTATGTTGCGCAACGCTTCAATTTCTCCAATAATTTCTCCTTTTCCCAAGAATTCAAAGATATAATCCTTACCGTTTTCTTTGCTGTTGAAACATTTCACAAATCCTTCCTTAAGAATTGAAACCCTATGGGGCATCTCGTCCTGTTTGTACAAAAGAGTCTCTTTGGGATAAGTTCTCAGAACGATGTTCTTCTGCTCCGGTTCGTTATAGAGCTCTTCGATAAATGACAAAAACTGAATATTGGTTCGTAACATTTGGCGGTTTCAGGACATTTGTCCTTTTTTATAATTGGATACTGACGTAACTTTGCACGCAAAGATAAACAATAACCCTAAAATAAAGGATGTATGAAAGATAAAATCAAGTTTATAGCCTTTGATGCCGATGACACACTTTGGGAAAACGAACTTTATTTTCAGGAATTTGAGCAGAAGTTCTGTAACCTGCTGAGTCCGTACCTGTCTGCCGATTCCGCTTCACAGGAGTTGTTCAGGACTGAAATGAAAAACCTGCACATGTATGGATACGGGTTGAAAAGCATGATGCTCAGTATGATTGAAACGATGTGCCGGGTGACGGAGGGAAATGCCGACGTCCATTGTGTGGATGAGGTTATCCGGCTGGGGCAGGAACTTTTGGGAAAACCCGTAGCTTTGTTGGAGGGTGTGCAAGAAGTGTTGTCGGAACTTCAGGGAAAGTACCGGCTGGTATTGGCAACAAAGGGGGATTTATTCGATCAGAAACGAAAAATAACGAACTCCGGGTTAAAGCAGTATTTCTGTCACATTGAAATTATGAGTGACAAAAGGGAAGAAGATTATAGAAAATTACTTGCTCATATAAACTGTCGGCCGCAAGAGTTTCTGATGATTGGAAATTCAGTTAAGTCGGATATCCTTCCTGTATTGGAACTGGGCGGATATGCGGCCCATGTATCCCATGATGTAACTTGGCAATACGAGCACCATGAAGGAGAAGTACAGCATCCCAATTATATCCGTCTGGAAAGTATCAGGGAAGTATCGGACTTCCTGTAACATTCACCGGAATAGCAAAAGGAGTGTGTCGGGGACTTGTTTGCCCGACAACACTCCTTTCTATGTTTAACTAAAAAGAAATATTGTTTTGCTCTGTCTTAGAACTGGAAGAATTTCTTGGCATTGTTATAGCTGATATCTTCAATCATCTGATTGACACGTTCCATTTCCGATGCAGGAATTTCACCATTTTCCACATCACGGCCTACAAGGTTACACAAGGTGCGGCGGAAATATTCATGACGCGGATAGGAGAGGAAGGAACGGGAATCGGTCAGCATACCTACAAAGCGGCTCAGTAGACCCAGAACGGAAAGTGCATTCATCTGCTTTTCCATACCGTCTTTCTGGTCAAGGAACCACCAGCCTGAACCGAACTGTATCTTTCCTGCAATAGTACCATCCTGGAAATTACCCAGCATCGTAGCGATTACCTCATTTGCGCACGGATTCAGGTTATAAAGAATTGTCTTCGTCAGTTTACCCGCTGAGTTCAGGCGATCGAGGAATTTGGACATTGCCTTTGCCGTTGTAAATTCACCGATTGAGTCAAAACCCGTATCAGGGCCGAGTAACTTGAACATCTTGCTGTTGTTGTTGCGGATAGCTCCGTAGTGGAACTGCTGTGTCCATCCTTTTTCCCAATCCATTTCGCCAAAGACAACCAACATGGCAGACTTGAACTTCAAGATTTCTTCTTTACTCAATGCCGTACCGCCATATACCTTATTAAAGATAGCCTTGATTTCAGCATCGGTGTAGTCTTCCGCATAGAATTCTTCGATACCGTGGTCGGATAACTTACAACCCTGTTCTGCAAAAAAATCGTGGCGTTTACGCAGCGCAGCAACCATATCGTCGAAACCGGAGATCGATACCCCGCTTACCTCAGATAGCTTTTCTACGTATGCGCGGAAATCGGCAGGAACTTCTACCGCCATTGCTTTGTCGGGACGCCATGTAGGCAGCATCTTGATTTCAAAACCGCTTTCACGTGTCTTGATGTGGTATTCCAAAGAATCAATAGGGTCGTCGGTAGTACATACTGCCTCTACATGATAACGGCGCATCATGCCACGGGCAGAATATTCAGGTTGTTTTAGCTTTTCATTACATTCATCGTAGATTTCACGGGCAGTCTTCGGGTTTAATATCTTATCAATACCGAAAGCCGTTTTCAGTTCCAGATGAGTCCAGTGATACAACGGGTTACGGAAAGTATAAGGAACAGTCTCTGCCCATTTCTCGAATTTCTCCCAGTCTGTCGTGTCTTTTCCGGTGCAGTAACGTTCGTCCACACCATTGGTACGCATGGCACGCCACTTGTAATGGTCGCCTCCCAACCAGATTTCAGTTAATGACTTGAATTGATAATCATCTGCTACCATTTGAGGAATTAAGTGGCAGTGATAGTCGATAATCGGCATTTTAGCCGCATGTTCGTGGTACAACTTCTGAGCGGTTTCAGTCTGCAACAGGAAGTTTTCGTCCATAAAGTTTTTCATCTTCTTGTGTTTTAAGTATCTAAAAATTTTACTTTCTTGTCGTTACACCTATATAGTATTGATTGTAAAGCTAATAGGCTCGATAACGCTTTTTGCTTTTATTAACCGTTATCGAACACAAAAGTAGAAATTTTACTTGGAGAAACAAAATAATTCGTATCTTTGCGGCAAATATTTATAATATTTAAGTTTTAAAACATCGAACCTTAATCACCCTGAAAGGGCAGCGATATGGAAAGCAAGAATTATACCATCAAAGACATTGCCCGTATGGCAGGTGTATCTGCCGGAACGGTAGACCGTGTACTCCATAACCGGGGAGACGTTTCTCCTGCGAGTCGTGAAAAAGTGAAGAAAGTCCTTGATGAGATAGACTATCGCCCCAATATGTTTGCCATCGGGCTGGCTGCCAAGAAACGCTATCACATTGTTTGCATTATACCTTATTATATAGAGAATGATTACTGGCATGCGGTTTCGTGTGGAATTAATCGGGCGGCACAAGAGTTGCAACCGTTCAATGTAGGGGTAGATTATTTGTACTACAACCATGCCGACCGGATTTCTTACGAAGAAGCGTGTTCCGGGTTAGAACAATTGAAAGCGGACGCCGTCCTGATTGCTCCTAATTTCAGGGAAGAGACGCTGAGACTGACTGCCCGTCTGGAACAAGAGGGGATACCTTACGCATTTATCGATTTCAACATAGAACAGACACATGCGCTCTGCTACATCGGGCAAGATTCCCGGAGAAGCGGGTATATCGCCGCTAAAATCCTGATGCGCCATTACGAGGAAGGGCAAGAACTTGTACTTTTCTTGCATAACCGGAAGAATAGTCCCGCAGAAATACAGATGCAACGCCGTATGGAAGGTTTCATGCAGTATCTTGCTGAAGAATACAAGCATCTGACGGTACATGATGTTGTGCTGCATAAAGAAGACGCTTCCATTAACAAGCGGTTATTGGATTGCTTTTTTGCCGGGCATCCGCAAGCTGTGTTGGGGGCGGTATTCAACTCGCGCATCTATCATGTGGCAGACTATCTGTATGAGAGAGGACTGAAACTGAATGGTTTTGTAGGCTACGACCTTTTGCAGAAGAATGTGGATTACCTAAAGTCCGGTGAAGTGAACTATCTTATCGGTCAACGTCCTGGCTTGCAGGGTTACTGCGGAGTGAAAGCTTTGTGCAATCATATCGTTTTCAAACAGGAGGTGGCGGTCGCGAAGTATATGCCCATTGACATCCTGATGAAAGAGAACATTGATTTCTACTTTGAATTTGAATAAAAATAATCATATCAATCATTTAAATCATTTTTTAAGATGAAAGCATTAAACAAGCAGACGGCACCTAAGTCTGTATCTCCCGAGAGAATTATTCAGTTTGGCGAGGGTAACTTCCTTCGTGCGTTTGTAGACTGGATTGTGTACAATATGAATCAGAAGACCGATTTCAATAGTAGTGTTGTAGTGGTTCAACCTATCGAAAGAGGTATGGCTGAATGGTTGAACGGGCAGGATTGCCTTTATCACGTCAACTTGCAAGGCCGGTTGAACGGTGAAGCTGTGAATAGCCTGACACGTATTGATTGCATCAGCCGTGCATTGAATCCCTACTCGCAAAACTCCGCATTCATGGCGCTTGCCGACCAACCGGAAATTCGTTTTGTTATCTCCAACACTACGGAGGCGGGTATTGCTTTTGATGCAAACTGTAAGTTTACCGATGCCCCCGCATCTTCTTATCCGGGCAAACTGACCCAATTGCTGTATCGCCGTTTCAAAACCTTCAAGGGTGACAAGACCAAAGGACTTATCATCATGCCTTGTGAACTGATTTTCCTGAACGGACATCATCTGAAAGAATGTATCTACCAGTACATCGAATTGTGGAAAGAAGACTTCGGTGCAGATTATGAAAAATTCAAGACTTGGTTTACGAAGTATTGCTATGTATGCGCTACGTTGGTAGACCGTATCGTTCCGGGTTTCCCATGTAAAGAGATTGCGCAAATCCAGAAGAAAATCTGTTATGCGGACAACCTCGTTGTACAGGCCGAAATCTTCCATTTGTGGGTTATCGAAGCTGCTGAAAACCTCTCTTTGCGCCAATTGGCGGAAGAGTTTCCTGCAAACAAAGCCGGACTGAATGTGCTTTTCGTGAAGTCTGAAGCTCCTTACCACGAAAGAAAGGTTACATTGCTGAACGGCCCGCATACGGTACTCTCTCCGGTGGCATACCTCAGTGGCGTAAACATTGTGCGTGACGCTTGCAATCACCCGGTAATCGGTAAATATATCCATAAGGTGCAGTTCGATGAGCTGATGCAGACACTGAACTTGCCGATGGATGAACTGAAGAAGTTTGCCGGTGACGTATTGGAGCGTTTCAACAATCCGTACGTTGAACATCAGGTAACCAGCATCATGCTGAACTCCTTCCCGAAATTCCAGACTCGCGATCTGCCGGGATTGAAAACTTATCTGGAACGCAAAGGCGAACTGCCGAAAGGTCTGGTACTCGGTCTTGCAGCTATCATCACCTATTATAAGGGTGGTGTCCGTGCCGATGGTGCCGAAATCGTTCCGAACGATGCACCCGAAATCATGCAGTTGCTGAAAGATTTGTGGGCAACCGGAGACACCCGCAAGGTAGCTGAAGGCGTGTTGGCTGCTAAAGACCTTATCTGGGGCGAACATGGTGACTTGAACGCGATTCCGGGATTGACCGATATGGTTATCGGTTTCTTGGATTCAATTCAGGAGAAAGGTATGTTGGAAACGGTGAAAAGTATTTTGTAAACCGAACATAAATGAGTAGGATAATAGGGTAAGGTGAAAGTCTTGCCCTATTTTTGTAATAATACATTGTAGATTTAAGATTATTTCATCTAACTTTACCGGATAAAACGATATTTATCAAAATCCAAGTAAATGATGGAAAACAATTCTGGCTTTAACGAAAAATTAGCCCGATACATTTTGTGTCTCAATAACCAATGCACACAGGCGGAAAATTGCCTGCGTCACAATCTGATGCAATACAATACGAAACAGATCTCTCATGTGTCTGTCGTTAATCCTCTCTGCTATCCCGAAAAAGGGAAAGAGTGTCCATTTTTTCGTACCGACAAGAAAATACGTGTAGCATGGGGCTTTAAGCATTTATATGACGATATGCCTGCCCGTGTTTCACGTGCCGTTCATTCGAACTTGGAGGGTATTTTCAGGCATTCTCCCTATTATCGGTACCGAAATCAGCAGTTGGGACTCTCCCCGCAGCAACAGGAAATCATCCTCCAAGTATGCCGGAGGCATGGATGGAAAGGGGAGGTGAAGTTCGATCGCTATACGGAAGAATATGATTGGTGACACCGATAAAATATTACTCTTTCGGTGAAATGACGTTTGTCTATCGGGATAAGTAGGATACCCTTGCAGGATATTCAATATACCTTCGGTTGGTATTCAATATACCTTGCTATGGTATGTCTTGTACCTTAGTGTGGGATGTGCCGTATCATAGTAAGGTATAAGACGTATCAACCGTTGGTACAAGACGTACCAGGACGTGGCATTTTTAGGTATATGTATATGTCTGACGAACAGAAAAATAGCTCAAGACAAATTTGCGAACAAATTTTTTATACTTTTGTTGCCTATGCTAATAATATAGTTAAAAGTAAAGTCATGAAATACGGAGTCAATAGAAAAGTTTTACTTATTACAGCCGGTATCGTATGGATTATAGCGGGTGCCAACATTCTGCGGATTGGTATAGTGACATGGCTCAGCGATTCCGAATACTGGCTTTTCAAGATAGGAGAGGCTACGATTGTGTTCCTCCTGTTCTTTTTATTTGTATTTAAAAAGCTCTATTACAAGCATACTAGACGGATTGAACGGAAAAAAGACAAGAATTGCCCTTTTTCTTTCTTTGATGTAAAAGGATGGATCGTTATGGCTTTTATGATAACGTTCGGTATCATGATACGTTCTTTTCATTTATTTCCCGATGCTTTTATATCTGTGTTTTACACCGGATTGTCTTTGGCACTGATGTTTACCGGCGTACTTTTTATCCGCTATTGGTGGAAAAATCGTCAGGGAAGTTCTCTTACTCTGCCGCACGCAGAATGAAAGTGGTGGCGCCGATAGTGACAATCGCACCATCTTCAATGCGGATGCGGTCTTTATCGTTTAAAATCTCATTATTCAGGAAAGTACCTGTCAGACTAGGGGCATCACGTAGTGTGTAAATCAGTATTCCCTGTTTATTACGCTTTACATTGATGACGCAATGGCGGCGATCCATACTCATGTCCGAAGTTTCTATCGGTACATTGATAACGGTTCCTACACAACGGCGACCAATCACATTGTCACCCTCCTGTAAAGGCAATATTTGCTTGAAACCAAATACATTTTCAATGACGGTAATGCTGCCAAAAGCTTCCCGAAATTCTGTCTCATCCGGTTTTTCTTCTTTTTGGGGAACTTTCATCTTTGTTTTTCCCAAACGGATGCTGAATTGTTTCTTACATTGTTCACAGACGAATACCAATGACTGCCCTTCGCTGTATTTAGTTTCATCGAAGGTTAGATAATTCTCACATTTGGGACAACGGATACGTTTCATGCGGCAGATTAATTGAAAGTTGATAATTGATAATTCGCTTCCTGTTATTTTTTCAATACCCAGGCATTCTGGTAAGCTGCATTCTGGCGAATTTTATTTAAAGCTCGGTATGCTTCTTCCTGTGTGGCACAAGACTGAATGCTGACACGCATCTTGCCGTCGCCAATGATGGCTTTTGCACCAGAGAAACCATTTTCAATCAGCCTTTTGGCCATCATTTCAGCATCTTTTTCGGTACCTACGCTGGCAATAATGATATGATAATACTTTTGGGTAACTTGTACGGGCTGTGTTGATTGTGTTTCCTTGAGTTGAGGAGCAGCTGTCGGAGATTGTTGTTGGTTTATCTTAACTTCTTTGACGGCAACCGGAACAATCACCTTTTTTCTTGGAGTTTGAGAAAGCTTCGATTGAGAAGATGTCGCTTTTTTATTCTGTTGATGAACCACTATCGGAGTAATAATCAATGATTGTTTCTCTATTTTCTCGAAAAGTTCGTCGGGAAGAAGCTGCGCATAATTGGCTTCGATTACTTCCGTATTCTCTACCGGAGTGGAAAAAAAGAAAAATAATGCGATGATTGCAATCGTGGCAACAGTATTTACCAAATAAGAACGTTTAATTCCAATTTCAAATCTACGCTTTTTCGTTTCAGCTACTGCTGGCACATTGAAAGGAATTGTTTTTCCGGTAGGTTTCTGCAATTCAGACAGCTCTTGTATTTCAAAGCTATCGAGGCCATATAAATAAGGAGTAGTTATTTTATTGTCGTAAGGAATAAAATCGTAAGTGTCGTAAATAGAATAACGCAATTCACCTACATTAGGCAAATCAATTTTACCATCATCATGGAGAACAACAAGCAAATCTTCTACCGTTTTATCTACAATTTTAGTGGCATCGGAGAAGTTTGTTCCATAAACAGACATATATGATTGCACCAGCAATCCGTCATTCATCTTCAGTTGGGGATTAAAACCAATGATACGGGTTGGTGGCAGAAATATATTTTCTTCAACCACTCTCACTGCCGGAGTATAATGGGCGACAAATCCACCCAAACCCGGAACAATGACACAATCATTCTCCAATAACAATACTTCTATGTGTTGTGCTAATTCAATCATGTCACAAAAGTAGCGGATTAATCGGAAATACGCCACTTTCATGTACTTTTTCTTATTAACAATTTATCAACTCATATACTATTTGGAAACTCATTTGCTTCAAAACCGGATATATTGGATTTTTTTCCTAATTTTGCATCGTTTTTACACATTATCAATTATTATGCGTATCTCAATTTGTTTATTAGCTCTTATGTTCGCCGGAGGCAGTGTTGCCACAGCACAAGTTTCTTCTTTCGTAGAATATGGAGCAACCGTACATACGGGAGACAATACCCCGCTTTGGCAAGTTAGCAATCAGCAAGGACTCGGTTCTATTTATAATAACACCTACATACGGGGAGGCGTGGATTATAAACATAACTTGGGTAAGTGGAAATTTGAAGAGAAACTGGATATGGTGACAGCCGTCGGTATGAACTTTAAAAGCGATAAGGATATTTATATTCAGCAGGCGTATGTGGATGTACGCTACAAATGGCTCGGCTTGTTTGCAGGAAGTAAAGAAAGATGGGCAAACTTGCTGAATAATACACTGAGTAGCGGTGGAATGACTTGGTCGGGAAATGCGCGCCCTATTCCTCAAATAATGGTAGGTATTCCCGAATATCTTTATATACTTCCCCGATTGGCTATAAAAGGGGAAATATCATACGGCTGGTTTACGGATGATAATTATCAGAAGAAGAAAGTGGGTGAGGGGTATTGGTATACGAAAGGTATCAAATATCATCATAAAGAAGGTTTTATCCGTGTTGGTATCCCTGAAGGCAAATGGCAATTCGATTTGGGAATGACGCTGGATACTCAGTTTGGTGGTTATCAGGTAATCGGAGCTACTGAAACGGATTTGGGTAACAAGTTGAAAGATTATTTCAGAGTGTTCATTCCGGGGGCAGGTGATGAAGACAAGCCCGCCAACGACAATATGTTTTATCAAGGAAACTTCTTAGGTAGCGAATATTTGAGAATGACCTATCGGAGTAAAGACTTCTCGGTTAGTGCCTATCTGCATAATCATTTTGATGACTTTTCTGCTATGGGTAAACAGAACGGTTGGGATGGTTTATGGGGACTTGAATTTAATTTCAGGTATTTTCGCCCAATCAATGCGGTTGTACTGGAGTATTTGCAGACGACGAATATGAGCGGACCGTTGCATGGTTTACATGAACCGTCAGAAGGTCCCGTACATAAGACTGGAGGTTCTGACAATTATTATAATAATGGTTTATATCCCGGTTGGTCACATTGGGGGATGATGATAGCCAATCCATTGATTGCATCACCTATTTATAATGAAGACGGGAACTTGTCTTTTATTTATAACCGTGTAAAAGCTGTACACGTAGGATGGAGCGGAGATATCAGTTCTGAATGGCGTTATGTGGCAAAACTGAGTCATAACAGGACGTGGGGAACTCCGGGTAGACCGACATTGGATATATTGGAGAACTTTTCGGCGTATGCTTCGTTCTATTATTCTCCGAAAAAATGGAAAGGATGGGATTTTAATGTATCTCTTGCCTTGGACATGGGAGATATATATGGTGATAATTTAGGATTTCAACTGAAGGTACATAAAACATTCTGAAACAATGAACTATATACAAACAGAGATTGATGGCGTCTGGGTCATTGAGCCCAAGGTGTTTAACGATGACCGTGGTTACTTTATGGAGGCATTCAAGGAGGAAGAGTTTCGTGCTAATATAGGAGATGTACATTTTGTACAGGATAATGAGTCGAAGTCTTCTTTTGGCGTGTTGCGTGGACTCCATTATCAGAAAGGTGAATATAGTCAGGCTAAATTGGTGCGTGTTATTAAAGGTAAGGTTTTGGATGTTGCTGTAGATTTGCGAAAGTCATCTCCTACATTCGGTAGGTATGTCAGTGTAGAGTTGAGCGAAGAAAACAAACGCCAGTTTTTTATTCCCCGTGGTTTTGCCCATGGATTCCTGGTGTTGAGTGATGAAGCGATTTTTACATATAAAGTAGATAATATGTATGCTCCGCAGGTTGAAGCTTCTATCCGTTTCAATGATGAAACGATAGGTATAGACTGGCCTGTTACAGAAGAACAACTTTTATTATCTTTAAAAGACGGACATGCCGTGTCTTTTAAAGATGCGGTTTATTTCGAATAAGATATGAAAATAGCCATTGTCGGTACAGGGTATGTCGGTTTAGTGACTGGTACTTGTTTTGCGGAAATTGGTGTCAACGTTGTTTGTATAGATACAAACTGTGCAAAAATTGAAGCACTGGAGAAAGGAATTATTCCTATCTATGAAAATGGATTGGAAGAAATGGTAAACAGGAACATGAAAGCCGGGCGTTTAAAGTTTATCACTTCTTTGGCAAACTGTTTGGATGAAGTAGACGTTGTGTTCAGCGCCGTAGGTACGCCACCTGATGAAGATGGTAGTGCAGATCTGAGCTATGTGCTTGAGGTAGCACGTACCATAGGTCGTAACATGCGGAAGTACATTTTGGTAGTTACCAAGAGTACAGTTCCCGTAGGTACCGCGAAGAAAATACGTGCTGCCATTCAGGAAGAATTAGATAAACGGAATGTACAAATTGAGTTTGATGTGGCTTCTAATCCAGAGTTTCTGAAAGAGGGTAATGCCATTAATGATTTTATGAGCCCTGACCGGGTAGTGGTAGGGGTGGAGTCTGAACGTGCCAAGAAGCTAATGACTAGACTATATAAGCCGTTCTTACTGAATAATTTTCGTGTTATCTTTATGGATATTCCTTCGGCTGAAATGACAAAATATGCGGCAAATTCTATGTTGGCTACCCGTATCAGTTTCATGAATGACATAGCCAATCTTTGTGAATTGGTAGGGGCAGATGTAAATATGGTACGTAGTGGTATTGGTTCGGATACCCGGATAGGTCGTAAGTTTCTCTACCCGGGTATCGGGTATGGCGGTTCATGTTTTCCGAAGGATGTAAAAGCTTTAATTAAGACGGCTGAGCAAAATGGTTATCAAATGCGTGTACTTCGTGCTGTGGAAGAGGTGAATGAAAGACAAAAAAGTATTTTGTTCGAGAAGTTGCAAAGATATTTCAATGGTGATTTGCAGGGGAGGATAATAGCTTTATGGGGATTGGCCTTTAAACCGGAAACGGATGATATGCGTGAGGCTCCGGTTTTGGTTTTGATAAATAAATTGTTGAATGCGGGATGCAAGATACGTGCTTATGACCCTGCTGCTATGCAAGAATGTCGTCGGAGAATAGGAGATGTTATCTATTATGCTAAAGATATGTATGACGCTGTTTGGGATGCAGATACTTTGATGCTGGTGACCGAGTGGAAGGAATTCCGTTTGCCATCTTGGGCAGTCATCAAGAAAACGATGCAGCTCCCAGTAATATTGGATGGCCGAAATATTTACGACAAAAAAGAAATAGAAGAACTTGGATTTACTTATCATTGTATAGGTAAATAAAAGAAGAAATCAACAATGAAAAAGTTTATCATAGCAGTATGTTCCATCATACTGCTATTTGCTTGTAGCAACAGTAAGGATACAAAATCTGCGGAGGAAGATTTTACTGCCAAAACTCTGCTTCAGGGTATTTGGATAGATGATGAAACCGATATGCCTTTATTGCGTATCGAGGGAGATACGATTTATTATACTAATCCACAAAATATCCCTGTGGCATTTAAAGTAATCCATGATACTATATACATATATGGTAATCAAACTGTAGCCTACAAAATAGACCGGCAGACTGGGGATAATTTCTGGTTTCATTCTTTAGCTGATGATATTGTAAAATTGCATAAATCAGAGAATGTGGAAGATACGTTATCTTTTATTAAACAGGAAGTGGAAGTAATACCGGGTACTACAGAGGTGACAAAGAAAGATAGTGTAGTGATGTATGGTGGTAAACGTTATCGCGGATATGTCTATATTAATCCTTCCCAAATGAAGGTTATCTGTACTTCTTATTCGGAAAATGGTATTGGCGTTGATAACGTCTATTATGACAATGTAATACATATCTGTGTTTACAAAGGCAAACAGATGCTTTATGGAAAGGATATTATCAAAAAGGATTTTTCTGATATCTTTTCCGTGGAACTTTTAAACCAGATGATTCTCGCTGATATGAATTTTCTGGGAATAAACAATAAAGGTTATCATTATCAGGCGACTCTTCGTATTCCGGAAAGTTCTGTATACAATTTAATAGATATAACTATCGGTTTTGACAAACAGTTGAAAATAAAAAAAGCGGAATAAATCCGCTTCATTTTATTCTTGTTTTTTAGTAGGTGACCGCTTGCCTCCTTTTCTGTTCTTGTTTCGGAAATTACCTTTTCCATTTCCATGGTTACTGTTTCCATATTTCTTGTACCTTTCATTGGAACGTGGTTTGAATTCTGGAGCTTCACCAAGTTCTTCCGGTACTGGAATTTTATAGATATCTTTTTCCAAGAAGGTTTCTATACTCTTAAAGTAGGTTTGTTCTTTTTCACAGACAAAAGTCAAAGCGACGCCATCATTATTAGCACGTGCCGTACGACCAATACGGTGTACATAGTCTTCACTGTCATGCGGAACATCATAGTTGATAACCAACCGAATATCATCTATATCAATCCCTCTTGCCACAATATCCGTAGCTACCAGTATATTAATTCTTCCGGCTTTGAATTCATACATTACTTCTTCTCGTTGCGTTTGCTCTAAATCAGAGTGCATTTCTCCAACATTCAACTGCATTTGTTTTAAAGCTTTGGTTACTTCTTTTACTTTCAGTTTGGAAGAAGCAAATATAATAACGCGTTCCGGTGCTTGCTCCGCAAAAAGACTACGGATAATACCTAATTTCTGGTTTTCATAACAAATATAAGCAGCTTGAATGATTTTTTCAGCAGGTTTGGATACCGCTAATTTAACTTCTACGGGATTGTTTAAGATGGTGTTGGCTAATTGTTGTATTTTGGCAGGCATTGTTGCTGAGAACATGACCGTCTGTCGTTCTTTCGGTAGAAATTTGACAATCTGCATAATGTCATCATAAAAACCCATATCCAACATACGATCCGCTTCATCTAAAATGAAATAAGATACACGCGAAAGATCTACATATCCTAAACTTAGATGAGCTATCAATCGGCCGGGAGTAGCAATAACCACATCAGCTCCCAAAGTCAGACCTTTTTTTTGCTGTTCAAAAAGTATTCCGTCGTTACCGCCATACACTGCTACACTACTGATCGGCATAAAGTAAGAAAAACCTTCCATTTGTTGGTCTATTTGCTGCGCCAACTCGCGGGTGGGAGCCATAATGATGCAATTAATGGCATCTTCAGGATGTCCTTCTTCTGAGAGTCTGTTTAATATAGGCAACAGATAGGCTGCCGTTTTTCCTGTACCAGTTTGTGCTACGGCAATTAGGTCTTTTCCTTCGAGTATGACGGGAATTGATTTTTCTTGTATTGGAGTGCACTCCTCAAAACGCATCGCTTCAAGTGCTTCAAGCACTTTATCATTTAGTTGTAGTTCGGAAAACTTCATGTTTCTTTATTAATTTGTCAACAAAGATAGAAAAAAAAGAGTTAATTGGGAATATCTATATAGGAATCTTTGAACCCTAAGAAATAAAGAACTCCGTCTAATCCAATTGTGTTGATAGATTGTTTGGCATTTGCTACAACTTTCGGTTTGGCATGGAATGCAATTCCTAGTCCGGCAATGCCCAACATAGGTAGGTCGTTTGCTCCGTCACCTACAGCAATTGTTTGGGCAATATCCACTTTCTCTACTTGAGCGATTAGGCGTAGGAGTTCAGCTTTCCGTCTTCCGTCTACTACATCGCCCAGATAACGGCCAGTCAATTTTCCATTTTCAATTTCCAATTCATTGGCATAAACGTAGTCTATTCCGTATTTCTTTTGCAGGTATTGTCCGAAATAAGTGAAACCACCGGAGAGAATGGCTATTTTATAGCCATATTTTTTCAATACATACATCAAACGGTCAACACCTTCGGTAATAGGTAAGTTTTCTGCAATTTCCTGCATCACGGACTCGTCTAATCCTTTCAATAGCGCCACACGTTCACGGAAGCTTTCTGTAAAATCAATTTCTCCGCGCATGGCACGTTCTGTTATAGCTTTCACTTGGTCGCCTACACCGGCACGCATTGCCAGTTCATCGATTACCTCTGTTTCAATCAAAGTAGAGTCCATATCGAAACAAATTAATCGGCGCATACGACGATACATATTATCCAGTTGGAAAGAGAAATCCATTTCTAGTTCACTTGCCAGTTTCATAAGTTGTTCTTGCATAGCTATACGGTCTTTGGGTGTACCACGAACTGAAAACTCAATACAAGCGCGTGTCCTTGCTTCACATTCGTCTAGCGGGATACGTCCTGTCAGGCGCTTGATGGCATCAATATTCATGCCTTGTTCTGCAAGGATACGGGTAACGGCTGAGATTTGGCGGGCAGATAGTTTACGTCCGAGTAAGGTAAGGATATATCGGTTTTTACCTTGCATGTTTACCCAATCCTCGTATTCTTTTACCGTGATGGGATAGAAGCGGATGGTGACTCCCAGGGAAGAAGCTTTAAAAAGTAGTTCTTTCATGATGAATCCGGAATGTTGTTCTTCCGTCTTGCACAAAATGCCTAATGATAAAGTATTATGAATGTCTGCCTGACCGATGTCAAGAATAGTCGCGTCATATTTGGCAAGGATTTCAGTAACCGAGGCTGTTAATCCCGGACGGTCTTCGCCCGTAATCCGGATAAGAATTAATTCAGTGTTCAATAGTTGCATAAGCTATCTTTAAAAGAATAATATAGGTTACAAAAGTAAGGAAAATTCTTGCTATTTATGCTAAATAACATAAAAATGTATATTAAAATAACGAGAAAATTACTTGTTTATTTGGAACTTACTTTAATATTTACTTACCTTTGCACCCGATTTCAGAATTAAAGGCTTTGATTATCAATGAATTCCTCTCATTGTAAAGCCAGAGAAGACGATGTTCTGGGAAGAAATCACTGTCATAGAGGACAGTCTCCCAGATAGTATTAACTAAAACCGCGTTACATGAAATATGTAAAATGGATTTTTGTTGTATTACTAGTAAGTTCCTTAACATCTTTCGTAGAAAAAGACAAACCTACAGGAGGTTTGAATGTGGGTGACATAGCCCCAGATTTTAAAATCGAAACTATGTCGGCTGAGCAGCCATCTGCCGAGCTTTCTGGTATGAAAGGTAAATATGTACTGCTTAGTTTTTGGGCAAGTTATGATGCGCATTCCCGGATGCAAAACGCAAGTTTTAGTAACGCGCTTCGTTCCGATCCCTTTAATAATAATGTGGAAATGGTTTCTGTTTCGTTTGATGAATATCCATCCATCTTCAAGGAAACCATTCGTAAGGATCAAATAGTTACGCCCACTTGTTTCGTGGAAACTAAAGGCGAATCTTCCGGCTTATTTAAAAAATATCGTTTGAGCCGTGGATTTACAAACTATTTATTGGATGATAATGGTGTAATTATTGCCAAAAACATCTCTGCTGCAGAACTTTCATCTTACTTGAATTAGAGTTTCAATGAAGTTAACTATGAACACTTAAAGAACCTGTAAGACGAAAGTGAGGGTTCTTCTGAAAATAGACAGATATAACTATCTTGTTTGTTGAAAGAAAGGACAAAACAAAAGAGGAAATAATACAACAAAAAAGCCCTCCCGCACTTGTAAAAACACAAGAGTAGGAGGGTCTCTTATTTTTTATAATTATTTCTTGTTATTTCAGAACATGTTCTTTTTATCCGGTATTCTACTGTCCTTACTTCGGTGCTTTCTTATATAGATAGAATGCAATGAATGCATATAGCATATTAGGTATCCATACAGCAACAAATGGCGGAACATTACCGTTTATGGCGAAAGTGGATGCGATTGTCTGAAATAGAATATACGAGAAACTTAACCCCAAACCTATACCTAAATGCAATCCCATACCTCCTTTGGTCTTTTTTGAAGAAAGAGACACACCTATTAACGTCAAAATGAATGAAGCAAATGACATGGCGATACGCTTGTGATATTCTATCTCAAATTCCTTGGTATTAGCAAAACCACGCTGACGTTGTCTGTCAATATATTCGCTTAGCTGAGGACTAGTCAACATTTCTTGTTGGTTTTTCATTATCAGGAAATCAGCAGGTTCCATAAACAAGGTAGTATCAATTCGTTCACCTTTAATAATACTCTCTTTCATGCCGTCCATCTGGCGAATCATGTAATCTTTAATCGTCCATTTATGTACACATGCCGTATCATACGTGATACTACGCGCTGTCAAATGAGATACCAATTGTTTATCCTTGAATTTATCTAATGAGAAGCGATAACCTGTTTTGCTGTAATCTTCAAACCGTTCGATATAAGCTATTACACCGGAATCAACTTCCAGTTGAATATTTCGTGCTGTCGTTTCTTTACGAGGTTTGTAATATTTATCTTCAAAATTAAGACGCGTCACACTACCTTTAGGAATAACATACGAACCTAAGCAAAAAGTAACCACGGCAATGATTGCAGCTGATACCATGTAAGGTCGAAGCATACGTTTGAAACTCATTCCTGTGGAAAACATCGCAATAATTTCAGAGTTCTCCGCTAATTTAGATGTAAAGAAGATTACAGCAATAAATACGAACAACGGACTGAAAAGGTTGGCGAAGTAGGGGATGAAGTTCATATAATAATCGAAGACAATGGCTTTCCATGGCGCTTCATGCGACATAAAACGATCCATTTTCTCATTGAAATCGAATACTACTGCAATAGAAATAATCAGAGCGATGGCAAACACATACGTTCCCAAGAATTTCTTAATGATGTACCAATCCAACCGTTTTAGGAACTTATCCCTTCCGACAGGCATCTTTATATCCTTAAATATTTTCCAGTCGATTTTTCTCATAATCTTGTCGATACACGTTTTATCATCATTGGTTTCCAAGTTGAGAAATCACCGTCAATGATGTGTTTACGGGCTTCTCTCACCAACCACAAATAAAACGCCAAATTATGAATGGAAGCAATCTGCATTGCCAGTAATTCTTGTGCATGGAACAAATGACGCAAGTATGCTTTACTATATAAGGTATCTACGCAGGATGCACCATCAGTTTCGATGGGAGAAAAGTCCGTCTCCCATTTCTTGTTACGCATATTGATGATACCATCTTTGGTGAACAGCATACCGTTACGTCCGTTGCGGGTAGGCATCACGCAGTCAAACATATCCACTCCACGTTCAATACCTTCCAATATATTTACTGGCGTACCTACACCCATCAGGTATCGTGGTTTGTCTTTCGGAAGGATTTCGTTGACCAGTTCTATCATTTCATACATCTTCTCTGTAGGTTCACCTACTGCCAATCCACCGATAGCATTTCCTTCAGCTCCTTTAGAAGCAATGAACTCTGCCGATCGTTTCCGCAGATCAGGATAAACGCATCCTTGGACAATAGGAAAAAGAGCTTGGTGATATCCATATTTAGGCTCAGTTTCATTGAAACGTTTGAGACAACGGTCTAGCCAGCGATGAGTCATTTCCATTGATTTTTTTGCGTATGCATATTCTGCATCTCCAGGAGTACATTCATCAAATGCCATCATAATATCTGCTCCGATAGTACGTTCAATATCCATCACTTTTTCCGGTGTAAAGATATGCTTACTACCATCAATATGAGAGCGAAATTCAGCACCTTCTTCTCGTAGTTTACGAATACCTGCCAGAGAAAAGACCTGAAAACCACCACTGTCAGTCAGCATCGGACGATCAAAGCCGTTGAACTTATGCAGTCCACCGGCTTTTTCAATAACATCTAATCCCGGACGAAGATAAAGGTGGTATGTATTACCTAGAATAATCTGTGCCTCAATATCTTCTTTCAGTTCTGTCAAATGTACTCCTTTTACAGTTCCTAACGTACCTACCGGCATAAAGATAGGCGTTTTAATCTGCCCGTGATCGGTAGTAATCAATCCTGCACGTGCATTTGTCTTGCTGTCTGTATACTGTAACTCAAATGTCATTCTTCTTTCTTTTCAGTCTTTTCTTTTTTTACGGACAAATCAATTGCATCGGCTACCTTTTCATTAGTAAGTGCAATGGCAAATACTTCTTTCACATCTTTCACATAATGGAAAGTTAGTCCTTTCAGGTAAATATCCTGAATTTCATCAATATTTTTACGGTTTTCTTCGCTCAAAATAATCTCTTTGATCCCAGCACGTTTGGCAGCCAAAATTTTCTCCTTAATTCCACCCACAGGAAGTACTTTTCCACGGAGTGTTATTTCACCTGTCATGGCAAGATTTGCTTTCACTTTACGCTGAGTGAGGGCAGAAGCCAATGATGTAGCCATGGTGATACCCGCAGAAGGACCATCTTTGGGAATTGCTCCTTCCGGTACATGAACATGGATGTTCCAATTATCAAAAATATCCTCATCCAAATAGAGCAATGATGCATGTGCTTTGATATATTCCAAAGCCAGCATTGCTGATTCTTTCATTACATCACCCAAATTTCCGGTTAATGTCAGACGACCACCTTTTCCACGACTCAAACTGGTTTCAACAAAAAGAATTTCACCGCCTACAGCTGTCCATGCTAAACCGGTCACAACACCTGCGTATTCATTTCCCTGATATTTGTCACGGGTATATTCAGGAGCTCCGAGGAAATCGTACAAATCTCCTGGTTTGATTTCTGTTTTTACAAAATAACCGTCTGTAGCATATTGACGTGCGGATTTACGCAATATTTTTCCAATTTTCTTTTCAAGTTCGCGTACACCACTCTCACGGGTATAAGATTCTATAATTGCTTCCAAAGTATTTTTTGGAATTTTAATATCATTCTTTTTCATACCATTAGCTTCTAATTCTTTAGGAACCAGGTGACGACGAGCAATTTCTATTTTCTCTTCTGTGATGTAACCACTTACCTCAATCAGCTCCATGCGATCGAGCAATGGCCCGGGGATAGTATTCAGATTATTGGCAGTAGCGATAAACATGACTTTTGACAAGTCATAGTCCACATCTAGAAAATTATCATGGAAAGTCGTATTCTGTTCAGGGTCGAGTACTTCCAAAAGGGCAGAGGAAGGATCACCCTGACGGTCTGCACTTACTTTATCTATCTCATCTAAAATAAATACAGGATTAGAAGAACCTGCTTTAATTAGGTTTTTGATAATCCGTCCGGGCATAGCACCGATATATGTTTTACGATGTCCACGAATTTCAGCTTCATCATGCACCCCCCCCAAAGACATACGAATATATTTTCGTTTCAGAGCCGCGGCAATAGAACGTCCTAAAGATGTTTTTCCGACTCCCGGCGGACCATACAAACAGATAATGGGTGATTTCATGTCACCTTTTAACTTTAGTACAGCAAGATGTTCTAGAATACGCTCCTTAACTTTCTCCAAACCATAATGATCTTTGTTTAACGTTTTTTCTGCATTTACCAAGTTCAGATTATCCATAGTATATATACCCCAAGGCAGGCTAAGCATGGTTTGCAGATAATTTAACTGTACACTGTAATCTGGCGACTGCGGATGCGTACGTTCCAATTTATCTACTTCTTTCAGAAAAAGAGCTTTCACTCCTTCACTCCACTTGATGGTCTCAGCTTTTTTACGCATTTCTTCGATTTCCTGCTCTTGACCACCACCACCCAATTCATCCTGAATGGTTTTAATTTGTTGTTGTAAGAAATACTCGCGCTGTTGTTGGTCGATATCCTCACGTGCACGCATCTGTATAGATTCTTTTATTTCGGCAAGCTGTACTTCGCGATTTAGAATTTCCAGTAATCGGTAAGTACGAGCACGCAATGAATCAATACGAAGCAATTCAATTTTTTCATCTTTTTTTAAAGGTAAATTCGTACAGATAAAGTCTACCAGAAACATTGGATTCGTGATATTCTTGATTGCAAACGAAGAGTCCTGAGGAAACATGTCGGACGATTTTATATAACGTACAGACAAGTCTTTACAAGCCTCTACCAAAGCTTGGAACTCTTTATCGTCTTTTGCAGGTATTTCTTCATTTAATGTGCTTATATGTCCCTTCAAATAAGGTATAGTATCTGTAATATCCTTTAATTCCATACGTTTGGAACCCTGTAAAATAACAGTCGTTGTTTGATCTGGCATTTCCAGTACACGAACAATCTTGGCTATAGTACCTACACTATGTAAATCTTCAAACAGAGGAGATTCTGTTTCTGCAATTTTCTGGCATACTACAGCTATATAGAGATTTTTCTTCTCCGCTTCGCGTATTAATTTTAAAGAAGCCTTTCTTCCTACAGATACAGGCATAAACACACCCGGAAATAAGACCATATTCCGAAGAGGTAATACCGGTAGGATTTCATCAACCTCTATATCCATCAATTGTTCTTCACTTCCCTCAAAATCAGCAATCACAGAAAATGCATTTTCTCTCCTATCTTCGATATCACTAAAGTAATTTCTTTTCTTCATTTCTTTCCTTTTTAGTTTATGTCATATTGGCAGACCTATAAAGTGTTTGCAAAGTTAAGCTTATTTCTTCATTAAATGGCTGTTCCTTTCTTTAAAAAGACAAAAACGATGCCAAAATTGTAACTCTTTTCTTGTCTTTGATTATTTTTGAGCCCGATTAACAGAGATAAACTATGTCAAATTCTTGTTTTAAGTTTAAACAATTTACCATTTATCATGATAAATGTGCAATGAAGGTCGGTACAGATGGTGTACTTTTAGGAGCATGGGCTCCGGTTGATGATATAAAACAGATACTCGATGTGGGTACTGGTACTGGGTTGATAGCATTACAATTAGCTCAACGAAATCAACAAGCAAGAATAACGGCTATTGAAATTGATGAAGTGGCTGTAGAGCAAGCTAAAGAAAATATAGCTTGTTCTTCTTGGGCCGACAGAATAGAGGTGGTATGTAATGATTTTAGATATTATCAACCTGAAAAGAAATTTGATTTGATAGTTTCAAATCCACCTTATTTTATTGATGCATTGAAATGTCCAGATGAACAGCGTCGGATGGCTCGTCATACTGGAAGGCTGAATTATGAACTTTTATTTTGTAATTCGGCGTATTTATTGTCTGAAAAAGGTTTTGTTAGTATTATCATTCCTGTAGAAGTAGAAAAGGAAGTTGTTGATACTGCCTGGAATTATAATTTGTATCCACATCATCGTTTACATGTATATACAAAACCTGGAAAGCCTTGTCGTCGGGTATTAATTACTTTTGGATTTCTGGAAAAAGTATGTAAAGAGGAAGATCTTTGTATTGAAATAGAACATAATCGGTATACTCCCGAATATATAGCTTTAACCCGTGATTTTTATCTAAAGATGTAGTAGAGAGACTTTATAACACTCCGAAAGAAAAATGCAACCAGTTAATTAATAACCGATTGCATTTCTTTTAGTCGGGGTAGCGGGATTCGAACCCACGACCCCCTGCTCCCAAAGCAGGTGCGCTAACCGGACTGCGCTACACCCCGAGTGCTTTACTTCCTAAAAGCGTGTGCAAAGGTAAATACTTTTTTTATATGAACCAAATATTTTTATTATTTTATATTCAAGAATTTTATAATAGACTGAAATGCAATAATCAACGATAATAAAAAAATCTTTTCTTTGCTTTATTTTTTTTTCTATCTTTGTAAAAAGAAAATCTATAATATTCTAAAAATATGAATGTAATCAAACAGACTTTATTTTTTTCCATTATCTCGTTGGGATGTATCTCTTGTAAGAGTAAGGCGGAGAAGTCAGTAGTAAATACTGAAACGAAGATAGTTGTTGCGGATGATTCGTTGTGTCATGTACAAGGTGTAGTGATAGATGCTACAATGAATGGTTTTACAATGATAACATCGAAAAACGATACATTATATTTCAGTACCATGGATCAGAATATATCTTTGGAAGGTGGATTGCTTTTGGGAGATACTTTGGATGTTTCTTATACGGTTACAGATGATGAACCGGGCATTAATATGATTTCATTTGTAAAAAAAGTACATTAAAATTACATTTAAATAAAATATATTATGAAGAAACTTATTTTAGGAGTTGCTGTGTTTGCAATGGTATTCGTAGCTTGTGACAGTAAAAAGAGTGCAGACTCTGTTGTCGGTTCATGGGTGATGCCTATTGAGGGACAGCCGGGAAAAATGCAAGGAATTAAGCTGGAAGAAGGGGGGGAAGCATCTTCCATTAATATGGCAACGTTAGTATATAAGTATTGGGAACAACAAGGTGATAACTTACTTTTGACAGTTAAAAGTATTGGTAATGGTATTGAAATAGAGGGCATAGATACCTTGAAAATAGAAAAGCTGACTGCTGATTCATTAATTTTAAACTCTAATTACGGATACACATTGCGTTACGTAAGAGAGAAATAATTCTGGTCAAAAAGATTTGTACCACAGTAATCTGTGGTACAACTGTATCATCCAAATTGTAGCGTAAAGCAACTGCCTTTTCCTACTGTCGATTTTACTATAATATTTCCTCCATGTCGATTCATTATCTGTTTGCATAGACTGAGTCCGATGCCTGAACCTGATACCTTTGTTGTGAAAAATGGAACAAATATCTTATCCTGTATTTCCGGTAACATTCCGTCCCCATTATCATCAACGACAATCAAACATTGCCATGAAATGGAAGGAAGCATTTTTATTTTGATTTCCGGTTTGTTTTTCTTGCTACATGCTTCCCGTGCATTCTTAATCAGATTGATGAGTACTTGTTCTATTTGAGTTCTGTCAATTTGTAAAATTCGGTCTTTCTTGGGTATTTCAATATGGATATATCTTTCGGGAAACAGCTTTTGCAAATCCAGAAAAAGTTCGCTAACAGATACTGGATGACGGACAGGAGCGGGTAGACGTGTTAATCGACGATAATTTTCTACAAATTCAAGTAATCCTTTGCTACGTCTGTAGATTGTCTTCATACCTTGCTGCATCACAGGGTAATTTTTTTCTGTCACCTCCCGTTCACTTAAAGTTTCAGAAAGAGATAGAATCGGAGTAATCGAGTTCATTATTTCATGCGTCAATACTCTAATAAGTTTTTGCCAAGCTTCCATTTCATTCCGTTCTAATACGCGTGTACGGAAGTTCTTCATTGCCTCTGAAAGTTCATCGACCATTTCTTCCATGGAACGATTACGATAAGGAGAATGGAACGAAAGCATCATGTCATCATAACGGAGACTTTCTGCCAAGTGACGCATCATTCGTACTTGCATTATCTGAAGATGATACAAGTGTACGACCGTTAACATCAATAGCATAGTTATCATTAACATACTAAACCACAATCTGGCATCCATCAGCAGATACAATCCTATCGACATCAGTACAATACCGATAATATGTAGTATGACTACAAAAGAATAACGTTTCATAAGCCTAATTTTTCAAGTTTACGGTATAAGGCGAAACGTGTGATACCCAGATATTCTGCTGCACGAGTTACGTTACCTTCACTCAGACGCATCGCCCTTTCTATAGCTTGACGCTCCAATCGCTCCAGATTGAGTATGTCTTCATCTTCCTTTATACGGGGAGTAACAGCTTGAAAAAGAAAGTTGTCCGGTTGAAGCAAAGAGCCATCTCCTAGTATTACCGCTCGTTCCATAGTATGTTGTAGTTCTCGTACATTACCCGGCCAGACATATTTCAAAAGTTTATTTTTCGCTTCGCGAGTTAACCCTCGCATTTCTTTTTGGTATTTTCGGGCATAACGTTGAAGGAAAAACTCAGCCAATAAAATAATATCATTCCCACGTTCTCTTAATGGAGGAATGTGTAACTCAATGGTATTGATACGATATAATAAATCCTGTCGGAAAGTACCTTCTTCCACTAAGCGGCAGATATCAGCATTGGTGGCACAAATCAATCTTACATCGATAGACATAGTCTGTGTACTTCCCAAACGGTTGATTTGACGTTTTTCAATGGCAGTCAATAGTTTAGCCTGCATAGGAAGCGATAGATTTCCTATCTCGTCCAAAAAAAGTGTACCTCCTGTCGCCACTTCCATACGTCCAGCTTTGGGTTTTCGGGCATCGGTAAATGCCCCTTTTTCATAACCGAATAATTCACTTTCAAACAATTGTTCTGGGATACTACCAAGGTCAATGGTTACAAATGGTTTTCCGAAACGTGGAGAATTACGATAGAGTAAACGAGCTATAATATCTTTACCCGTACCGTTTTCGCCTAATATCAGGATATTGGCATCCGTATCGCGCAGTTTCTCCACTGTCAAGAAAACATCTTTCATTACTTTGGACTCACCGATGATTATATCTTCTATGTTTCCTACTGCTCCGTTACTCAGGATCTCGACTTGTTCTTTTAACAGATTGATTTCATACCGCGAACGTCGTAACTTCATGCCTGAAGATAAGGTTGCCAGCAATTTTTCTTTTTCCCACGGTTTAGGAATAAAATCCGTAGCACCTGCTTTGATGGCACGTACGGCTTTATCCGTATCAGCATATGCTGTCATAAAGATAACAATGGCTTGCGGGTCGATATGTAGGATTTGTTTCAAGCTTTCAAACCCTTCTTGGCCACTTATTGCGTCACGGCTGAAATTCATATCTAATAATACAATATCCGGTTGAAAAGTAGTCATAAAATGTTCGATACGATCAGGCGTAACGGCTACTTTTATTTTTTCTACGTAAGGTTCTAATAATAAATTGAGGGCAAAAAGTACATCCTCATTATCATCAACTACTAATATTTTTCCTAATTGTTCCATATTATTTACTTATGGGACAAAGATAAGGAATATATCAATGTGTTGTACGTGTGAATTCGCACTGTTTTTGTGCGAAAATGCACATTGAGAAAATGTCAAATTTATTAGTAATGTATTGATTAATAGTATATAATCTGTTTGGCACAAGATTTGAATGTTTTGCAGAAAAACATACTATGCAATTAAATATATATTTATCCTTACTGACTTGTATTACTTTCATTTCTGTCTCAGCTCAGGAACATGAAATGAGACTGACACTGCAACAGACTGTGGAATATGCCTGCCGGCAATCGCCTGATGCGCAAAATGCTCGCCATAGTTTTCGTTCTGCCTATTGGAATTACAAATACTATCGAGCCAATTATTTACCAACACTTAAACTGACATCAACCCCTTATTTAGACCGGGCTATTAATAAGGTGACATTGGGAGATGGTAGTGTGAAGTTTATAGAACAGAATTTATTGAATAGCGATCTAACTTTGAGTTTGACGCAAAATATTCCTTGGACCGGTGGTAAATTGTTTGTAGAAACAGCAGCCCAACGAATAGACTTGTTCAGCAATGACAGTCATTCGTGGCAAACGTCTCCTGTCAATATCGGTTACAGTCAATCATTGTTTGGATACAATAATCTGAAATGGGATCGTCGTATAGAACCCATACGTTATCGGGAAGCTAAAAAAAAATACATGGAAACTTTAGAATTAGTTGCCGCCCGTGCTACGGAGAAGTTTTTCGACCTTGCCCGTGCACAAAGCAATTATGAGATAGCCAATACCAATTACGCCAACGCAGACACCTTATATATATATGCTGCAGGACGTTATAATATCGGTACTATTTCTGAAAATGAAATGCTCCAACTGGAGCTTAATAAACTTACTGAAGAAGCCAATCAGATGAATGCACGTATTGATATGGACAATTGCATGCAGGAACTTCGTTCTTATCTCGGCATCCAGGAAGATATAGAACTGAAGACTGATATTGACGATCATGTTCCGGATTTGAACGTAGACTTGAATACTGCACTTTTATTAGCGAACGAAAACAGTCCGGAAATCCAAAGTATGTTACGCCGTAAGTTAGAAAGTGAGAGTGCCGTTTCAAAAGCACGTGCTAATGCCGGACTTAAAGCTGATATTTATTTACGTTTTGGATTGACCCAGACTGCCGAGAAACTTAAAGATGCTTATCATAATCCTTTGGAGCAACAATATATCAGCCTGGGTATCAGTTTGCCTATTCTGGACTGGGGGCGGGGAAAGGGACAGATACGTGTGGCTCGTTCTAACCGTGACTTGGTTCACACACAGATAGAGCAAGATAAGACGGATTTCAACCTTAATGTAAGAAAATTAGTCAAGCAGTTCAATCTGCAGGCGCAACGGGTACACATTGCTGCCCGTACAGATGAAACTGCGCAAAGACGCGCTGAAGTTGCCCGTCGGCTCTATTTATTGGGAAAATCTTCCGTACTCGATTTAAACGCTTCCATTACAGAAAAAGATACAGCTCGGCGGAATTATATAACAGCCCTCTACAATTACTGGAGTCTGTATTATACTCTTCGGAGCCTGACACTTTATGACTTTGAGAAGAACAGTCCACTAACAGAAGATTTGAACAGGATTATTGAAGAAAAATTTACACAGTAGAAAGAAAAGAGAATTTTTAGTAAAAATAGAATGAAGATTTAGTAAGAATTCCGTCCCTATTTAAAAGATGTTTTTAGGTAGGGATAAATTGAAAATAAATATAGATTATATATTTGACAAATCATGGATATTAAACTTGAAAAGAAACCTTGGTATATTCGTTACCGTTATTATTTGGCAGGAAGCATCCTTTTTTTTGCTTTCCTCATTTATGTGATTAGTCTTTCTTTGGGTCCCAGCAAATTACGTATCGAAAAAGATAATATACAGATAGCTGAAGTGAAAAATGGGAAGTTTATGGAATATGTTGATGTGGAAGGACTGATTCAACCTATTCTCACTATAAAAATCAATGCTCGCGAAACTGGGAGTGTGGAACGTATCATTGCGGAAGAGGGAAGTTTGTTGGATAAAGGTGATACTATACTTGTACTAGAGAATCCTGATCTGCTACGAAGTATAGAAGATCAACGCGACGATTTGGAAAAGCAATTGATAACGTATCGTGAAAAGGAAATAGAAATGGATCAGCAGAGTCTTCATCTTCAACAACAGACATTGCAAACTAACTATGAATTGGAACGGTTACGCAAAAGTTTTCAGCTTGATCGTGAAGAATATAGAATGGGAATTAAAAGTAAAGCGCAATTGGAGGTTTCTGAAGACGAATACAATTATAAAGTAAAAACTGCTCGTTTGCAACGTGAAAGCTTACAGCATGATTCTGTCGTTACCGTCATTCGTAAAGACCTTATCTGCAATGATCGCGAAAGAGAGCGGAAAAAATACGAACGTGCATGCGAACGGATGGATAATTTGATTGTAAGATCTCCTGTCGCAGGACAACTTAGTTTTGTAAAAGTAACTCCTGGACAACAAGTTAACTCAGGAGAAAATATTGCTGAAATCAAAGTGCTGGATCAATACAAAGTACACACTGCTTTAAGTGAATATTACATTGATCGTATCACTACGGGATTACCTGCCACTATCCATTATCAAGGAAAAAAGCACCCGTTACGCATCAGTAAAGTGGTACCAGAAGTGAAAGATCGTACCTTCGATGTGGATCTTGTTTTTACAGAGGACATGCCCGATAATGTGAGAGTAGGAAAGAGTTTTCGTGTACAGATAGAACTTGGACAGCCGGAAGAAGCACTCGTCATTCCTAGAGGTAATTTCTATCAAAATACCGGAGGACAATGGATTTATAAGTTAAATGCATCTCAAAGTAAAGCCATCCGTGTTCCGTTGAACATAGGTCGCCAAAATCCGCAACAATATGAAATTACAGATGGTTTGCAACCGGGAGACTGGGTTATTACGACAGGATATGATAACTTTGGCGAGGTGGAAGAATTGATCTTGAAATGAATGTAAACAGAATTATGATACAATATCATCTAAAAATAGCATTTGTAGTTTTCTCGTGTACTTATCTGGTAATGTCACATGAGTGTCTGTGTTTTTTCGCACGGTATTCGTGCGGAATTGCACAGATTTTGAAAGTAAATGAGATTATTTAGTATTGATTATTAGAGATTTGTATTCTGGCATATAATTTGATTTTGTTTTTTGTAAACACACATATTATGATATTACATTATTTTAAAACAGCATTCAGAAACTTATTGAAACACAAAACACAGAATGTAATTTCCATTATTGGATTGTCGGTAGGTATATTATGTTTTAGTATTTGCATTTATTGTAGCCGGTTTATAAATTCGACCAATCAATGTTTTATTCATCACGAACACATTGTAGATATAAATTTGTATCATACTTCGGCCAAACGTTCTTTTTCTGGTATCCCTGCTACATTAATTGAAGAATTGCGCCGGATACAGTTCAACGAAGTAGAACAATTTGCTTTTGTTACTTATCCTCGTTCACGTAGTTATAATGTAGAAACATTGGATGGAAAGAAATTACCCTATGAAGATTTGTATACTATGGAAGTAGATTCTTCCTATTATAGTGTGTTTACTCCCAAAGTACTACAAGGTTCATGGGAAGTTGCTTCGCAGACTCCCAATACTGTGATATTGACACGCTCTTTGGCACAGAAGATATTTGGTATTAAAGAAAATCCGATCGGAAAACAGATGATTTTGGCTCAGCGATTATTTTCTTCACCTAGTACTACACCGAGGACAGGAGGTATTACTTATACAGTTCAAGCCGTGATAGAAGATATTCCACTCAATACCAGTCTGAGTTTTCTTAAGAAAGTTGATATGTTGACGTTGAACGACAGTGAGGGGCTTATGCAATTTAAAAAGCGGAATAATATGAGTGGTGGTTTCGGATTTGCTTTGTTGCGTCCGGGTACACTCCCTCTAGAGTTGGAGGCACATTTTCGTACTATGAATTTGAAGCATTCATTTGTCGATAAGGAATATGTTGTGACAGCTTCTACCTTTGGAAAGAATTTTCAGGAGGGATCCGTGGCTCCTTATTTTGCCAGAATAACGTTCGTTGTTGGAGTACTTATTTTACTAATTGGATTACTTAATTTCTTTCAATTTCTGGCAGGTAGCTATTTAAATCGTTCACATGAATTCGGTATACGTAAAGTTACGGGTAGTGGTAGTCGACAGTTATTCCAGTTACTTTTTATCCAAGCTATTGTTATATTACTGATTGCTTTTTTCCTGACTTTTTGTTTGATAGAGATACTTAGTCCATTATTGTCATTCTCTCTGTTCAATTTTACATTAATAGTAGAACAAAATATATTATTGATACAGACGGCAGAATACATGGCTGCTATTATTTTACTATGTTTATTACTTTGCCTTTTCGTTGTATGGCGGATGAGGCATATTTCTATTCATGTAAGTATCTCCATAAATAAATCCAGACGTCACAAACGGATTACGCGGAATTTACTTTTAGGTATCCAGTTCTTCATTTGCTGGTTGTTCATTGTCTTTGCAGTTGCCCTTTATTTACAAGCGAAAAAGACAGGATCCACTCTATTCTATACGTTAACTGAAAAAGAGAAGTCAGAAATTATAAGTATTTCATTGGATTACCGTTTTATGAAAAATGATGAGAAGTTTGCTTTGATAGAACGTATCTGCCAACATTCGGGTGTAAAGGATAAATTGCTGACTGATATAAACTATTTAGAAGGGCTTTCGGGTACCGGTATGCAGACAGAAAAGAATAATCGAGATAGTTATATAGAGGTGAATATTATGCGTGTACCAAATAACTTCTTTGATTTTATGAATATTCCTGTTATCGTTGGTCATGCATTGGAAACGGATAAAGATATGGTAATAGACCATAGATTAGCAGAACGTATGAAGAAGGATTGGCTGGGTACTACCTTATATAATAATGAGGATGATTACACCGTATGCGGTATTTGTTCCGATTTCATAGTCTGTACTTATAATCGAAGCGAGGGATTTGTCTTTCCATCTTCTGATTTCAGCGATTATGTAGGTCATTGTTATCTGAAGTGTGAACCCGGAAAAGTAGAAGAAGTGAAAGTTTTCGTTGAAAAGATGTTGAAAGAGAATCTTCCATCAAGTGTACAACCACAGATCTCTACTTTACGGGAAGATATATACCAGGCACAAGCTATGGAGAATAAAATGAAAGGTATTGTCCTGTTCTTTTCTATTGTCAGCCTGATAATTACCTTGCTGGGTGTTTATTCAGCCATTACTTTGGATACGGAACGTCGACAAAAGGAAGTAGCTATCCGTAAGGTAAATGGGGCAGGGGTGAAACAAATCATCATGTTGTTTGCCCACATGTATATAAGTTTACTTGTATTATCGGCAGTAACAGCATTTCCGTTATGCTATGCCATATTCCAGTTATGGAAAAAAATGTATATTGTATTCTTTAATGATGGACCGTTATTTTGGATTTCAATCTTTATGATAGTGGCTGTCATTACTATTTTTACTATTATTTTTCGTATTCTGAAGATAGCGAGGAGAAATCCGGTAGAGGTAATAAAGAACGAATAAAAAATGCAATAAAATGATAAAACATTACTTCATTGTAGCATTGCGTAATTTGTTGAAATATAAGTTACAGACTATTAGTATCGTAAGTATTGCTATTGGCTTTACTTGTATAGCTTTATCGTTATTTTGGAATTATTATGATTAATGGTACAAACTAGCGAACAAAGGCGTAAAGAAATAGCTATTCGGAAAGTAAATGGTGCACGAGTGAGAGACATATTGTTTTTATTTTTTTAAGAATATCTGATACAAGTCGTTATAGCTGCCCTCATTGCTTTATAAATAGGTTATTTTTGATGAAAAACTGGCTGGAAAATTATGAAAGACAGATAGTTATCAGTGGATGGATCTTCCTATACATCTTTGTTGCTATTATCATGATGATGATTGTTTGTATTAGTTGGCGGGTATGGTGTACTGCTAATGAAAATCCGGCTGAGGTTATTAAAAGTGAATAAGAGAATTAATATATTATAAATTATAAAAACAAAGCATTATGATTAAAACAGTAAATTTGCAGAAAATTTTCAGAACCGAAGAAGTACAAACTTTGGCTTTGAATGATGTGAATATTGAAGTAAAAGAAGGTGAGTTTGTGGCGATTATGGGACCTTCTGGTTGTGGTAAATCAACTTTGCTCAATATTTTAGGATTGTTGGACAATCCCACAAGCGGAGAATATTATCTAAATGGGATAGAAGTTTCCAAATACACAGAAGCTCAACGAACTAATTTGCGTAAGGGGATTGTCGGCTTTGTATTTCAAAGTTTTAATCTGATTGATGAACTGAATGTGTATGAAAATATCGAACTTCCATTATTATACATGGGTATCCCTTCCGCCGAACGCAAGCGTCGCGTAGAAACTACGATGGAGCGTATGGCTATCATGCACCGTAGTAAACATTTTCCGCAACAGCTTTCCGGAGGTCAACAGCAACGTGTGGCCATAGCACGTGCTGTTGTTGCCAATCCGAATTTGATACTGGCCGATGAGCCTACTGGTAATTTGGACTCCAAAAACGGAAAGGAAGTAATGGAGTTGTTGAGTGAATTGAATAAAGAAGGTACTACTATTGTTATGGTAACCCATTCACAACATGATGCAGGATATGCAGGACGTACCATCAATTTGTTTGATGGACAGGTAATGACAGAAACTAATTTGTAACAGATATCTGTCTACATACTGGGGGTACACAGGAAGAATAAAAGTAAGGCTGTACCTCCATTTCCTATTACAATAAAAAATAAAGCTATGAACTCTTGTCTTTCCTTGAAATTAATGATAAGAAGCTGGAAACGGAATAAATTGTTTGTTGCTATCTCTCTTATTAGTTTGGTCATTGGTATTGCTTGTACCATTTTATTAATGGCATTTGTGATACATGAGTATAATATTGAAAGTAATAATCCAAACAGAAATCGTATTCTTCGATTAATTCAAAGTCTACCTTTTGCTCAACATGAAGTAGAGGGGACATTTATTTATGGTGGGAGTGTTCCGCAGATAGTATCAGAGTTTCCCGAAGTAGAATCATATCTACGTACACAAACATTTGGTAATGCAAGAGTAAAAATAGACGGACAAGAATTTCAGGATTGGAAAATAGTTGCAGCAGACTCAACGTTAATAGACTTTTTCCCTTTTCGTAATATAGCCGGAAATGTACGAGATGCTTTACTTAAACCCGGAGAAATAGCTGTTAGTGAACAGTTTGCTAGAAAATGCTTTGGTACAAAAGATTGTATAGGGAAAAATGTGGATATTTTATTATCAGGGGTGTCTACAAATCGTATTGTTGCGGTTTATAGTCAACCGGAACAAAGTATGTTACAAATGGATATTCTTTTATCATTGGAAGCTACTAAGGGGGCTGATTGTATGCTTTTACTTAGAGAAGGAACTGATATTAAAAGTTTTCGGCAACGATTTGAGCAAACTGAATTACCGACTTTAACGGGTAAGGGATATTTCCGTACACAAACATTACAAGAATCTTACTTTGATTCTACGGTAAAAGATAGTAATCAGAATATGAGGCATCAGCAGAGTACCTTACTAAACGTGGGATTGCTGTCTGCCATACTTATTTTGTTCATTGGCTGTTTTAATTTTATAAATCTCAGTTTTTCTCGCCTGTTACGGCAAGTGCACATGCTTCATATTGAATCTGTGATGGGAGCTACTAAAAAACAGATACGTTACCAACTATTTCTGGATACTTTCTTGATGGTTTTTGTAGCATTTCTTTTATCTCTATTATTGATGAGCGATCTGTTGTCGGTGTTTAATGGTATTGTTTCCACACACCTGACAATGGCTTATTTGTTTTCGTGGCAGATATTTTCCTTTATTTTACTATTTATAGTTATACTATCAGTTATACCAGCAAGTTATATGAGTCATAAATTACATTCAATATCTGAAACCAATTATCGTAACTTCTTTACCGGACGTAAGAAACGTTTCATCGTAGGTGTATTGGTTATATTACAATTTATGATTTCTATTGGATTGATGGGTGCTTTCATGATTATCCGTGCACAGATGCATTTGATTGAGCGAGAGGGAGAACGTTATGAGAATATTATTAACATATACTCTGAAACACATACAGATACTCCTATAAAAACATGGATGAATGAAGTGAAGAATATAGAAGGAGTCGAGAATGTTGTAGTTTCAAACAAAGGGATTTATCCTATGAGTTTAGCTATTCCTGGTAAAGATAACATTGACGAAAATTTGTTGATGTTGGAATTATATGAAGAAACTATTGACTTCCTGACAATCCATCATCTTGAGTTGTTGGATTCCACTCAAACATTTCACCTTATATCCCGGGTTCCACAACCGACATTGGTCAATGAGACATTTATACATTTACTTGTTCCAGAAGGAGAAAATCCTATAGGACAACCTATTTCCAAGTATATAGGTTTAAAAGAAGAGCTGGCAAAAGGTATAATAATCGGAGTAATGAAAGATTTCAAGAAGTATTCTATGACAGATCAGGTAGCTCCATTACGTATGTTTCTTTACGATACTCCGCAAGATAATTTCTCAGTTTTAGTTATAAAAGTAAAATCTGGTTATAAAGATGGAATAGTCAATCAATTATGTGGGTTATATGAGAAAAAATATCCAGGTGTCCCTTTCAAATATAGGGATATACATTCTGAATTCGTATCATATAATCAGAAGGTTTCAAGTTTTTCGCATATTTTGTTGATGTATGCTTGTATCAGCATGTTCCTTACTCTCTTTGGATTGTTTGGTATCACTCGTTATGCTATAGAACAGCGTAAATATGAAATTAATATCCGAAAAATACATGGTGCATCCATTCTCCAAATCTTATGGCTTATTAATTATCCATTTCTTAGTTATATAGGAATTGCATTTCTAGTAATTATTCCTATTACTTATTATTTTATGACTGGTTGGCTACAACAGTTTGCATATCATATAACTCTCAATATATACCATTTCCTGTTGCCTTTACTTTTCACGATTGGTGTCACTCTGTTTACGGTATGTTTAAATGGATATCGTACAGCTATTACTTCACTTCATCCGTGCAGCAATAGCTAAAAGTACTCCGAGAACTACTCCTAAGATGGCAGCAAAAAGTACCCGCATTTCTCCAGGAAGGAGAAATGTGATAGTGTGTGCCGGATACCAGAAGAAAGGAATTGTTTTCTTAAAAACAAAATTCCACTGGGAATTCCAATTCAGGTGCGTGATGATACGTGTCATTGGGATAGGGGTGATTATGCTAAGAAGAGAACCACCACAATTCAATATGTGTATATCTGTAATTTTATGGAATGTCATAAATACAGGGGCGAATATCGTATTCATTGTAACGGAAATAGCAAGTGCCACCCATAGTTTATCTAAACAGAAGTCACCGTTGATAATGGTTGAAGCGTCTGTCATTCCCATATATATCATGAATTGTGGAACTCCTTTTGAGAAAACGATCATAGCCATATTGATACCCATCCCTAGTACTCCCCATACAATAGCACGAGGAAAAACACCAAATCCTTTTCGATTGTATACTCCGGCACTGATACGAAGCCCTAACATTTCACCCAATGTTGCAAGGATACCGAACTTTAGAAAACTCATTACCATACCATGTGATGCATTGAATGACTTATACCAATCATAAATGGGCTCACTTATAAAGAATGGCAAAAAAAATGCAATCAATGCCAAAACGAAAAAAAAATCTTGTTTTCTCATGCAAAAGATGTGTTTTTCATTAATAATGTGACAAAGATACTTAATTATCGGAAATTTAAAAGAGAAAAGATATAATATTTAAAATAAAGTAAGCAGCATGTTAAAAGTATATTTCCTATAAAAGAAAAAGAGGTAAAAATCATTTGTTTGATTTTTACCTCTTTAAAAATATTCTTATAAAATTTATTTTATCACTCCAAGTGATTTAAAACATTTAGTCAGTTTATCTACTGCATAATCTACTTGCTCCTTGGTGTGAGTAGCCATCAAAGCTACACGTACCAATGTATCCTGAGGTGCACATGCAGGCGGGATAACTGGATTAATGAAAATTCCTTCATCAAAAGCCATTTTTGTTACTACGAATGTTTTCTCGGTATCGCGTACATATAAAGGTATAATAGGAGATTCTGTTTCACCTATCTCGAAACCTGCATCACGGAATTTTTTTAATGCATAGTTGGTGATATCCCACAAACGCTGGATTCGTTCTGGTTCAGATTTAATAATATGAAGTGCCTCACGAGCAGCAGCTGTTGCAGCTGGAGTACTACTTGCTTGGAATATATAAGAACGGGCATTATGACGCAACCAATTAATAACCTCTTTGTCACCGGCAACAAACCCACCGATAGAAGCTAATGATTTACTGAATGTTCCCATAATTAAATCAACATCTTCAGTAACTCCAAAATGGTCACAAACACCACGACCTTGTTTTCCGAAAACACCTAAACCGTGGGCTTCATCTACATAAATGCTGGCATTATATTTCTTCTTCAGGCGAACAATTTCCGGTAAATTAGCTAAATCACCTTCCATAGAAAATACTCCGTCAACAACAATCAACTTTATAGCATCCGGTTCACATTTTTGGAGTTCCTTTTCAAGATCTTCCATATCGTTGTGCTTATACTTCAGTTGTGTGGCAAAAGATAGACGGCGTCCATCTACGATAGAAGCATGGTCACGATCATCACATATAATATAGTCACCACGTCCTACAACAGCGGGGATAATACCTTCATTAACAGTGAAACCGGTGGAGAAACAGAGAGATTCATCTTTTCCAACGAACTCGGCCAATTCTTTTTCCAGTTCAACGTGTATATCAAGAGTACCATTCAAAAAACGGGAACCAGCACAACCTGTACCGTATTTTTCTGTAGCGGCTATTGAAGCGTCAATAATTCGTTTGTCATAAGTAAGTCCCATGTACGCATTCGAACCGAACATCAGAACTTTCTTGCCATCCATCATTACTTCAGTATCCTGATGGCTATTAATTGTACGGAAATAAGGATATACGCCTTTTGCCATAAACTGTTGCGGCAGGTCGTATTTCGCAAATTTGTCTTGTAGTAAACCCATGAAATGTCTATTATATAATGAATATTTAATTCTATTAAATACGAGTCCTTAAAAACAGGGGGCAAAGATAGCAAAATATGTTGTTATATGTTCCATTTACTCTAAAAAATCTGCTTCTATTCGTTTTAAAACAGTCAGATGGTTAATTTTTAAAGGAATTATATTACTTTTGCAAGACTAGAGAATTGCATTATAACATTTCTTTCGCATGGAGGATAATAAGAAAAGAATATCATTTATAATAAATCCGATATCTGGCACACAAAGTAAGGAGCAGATTTTGAAATGGCTTGATCAAAAACTGGATAAGGATAAATATATTCCCGAAGTTATATATACTGAATGGGCAGGACATGCTGTGGAGATAGCCGCGCAAAAAGCTAAAGAAAAGGTTTTTGCAGTTGTTGCCATTGGTGGAGATGGAACGATCAATGAAATAGCCCGCTCATTGGTGCATACAAAAACTGCTTTAGGTATTATCCCTTGTGGTTCAGGGAATGGGCTTGCACGTCATTTGCAAATTCCGATGGAAATAAAAAAAGCGATTGATATAATCAATGATGGTCTGATAGATATTATTGATTATGGTAAAATAAATGATGTACCGTTTTTTTGTACATGTGGTGTCGGTTTTGATGCTTTTGTCAGTCTGCAATTTTCAAAAGCAGGTAGAAGAGGACCACTGACTTATTTGGAAAAAACATTGCTGGAGAGTTTAAAGTATCGTCCTGAAACTTATGAACTTGAAATGGATGGTAACACTTCACGCTATAAAGCTTTTCTGATAGCTTGTGGAAATGCTTCGCAATATGGTAATAATGCTTATATTGCTCCACAAGCTACTTTAAACGATGGTCTATTGGACGTTACGATATTAGAACCTTTTACAGTGTTGGATGTACCCGCCTTGTCTTTTCAATTATTTAATAAAACGATTGACCAAAATAGCCGTATCAAAACTTTCCGTTGTCAGACACTTCGTATACATCGCACTAAACAAGGGGTAGTACATTTTGACGGTGATCCAATGATGATGGGAGAATATATAGATGTAAGGATTATCCAGAAAGGATTACAGGTTATTGTTCCTCGGAATGTAGAGAAAGATACGTCTAACGTTTTACAACGTGCTCAAGATTATATAAACGGACTCAAACAGATTAATGACTCCATTATGGAAGACATTACACATAAAAATAGAAAAATATTGGATAGAAGTAAGGAGCAATTAAAAAAGTTCACAAAGAACTGATTACACCATAATTTATATGTATTGATACTATGGCTAAAATAATCTTTTCTTAATTTGATGTCTCTATAATAGTTTTATGTATTTTTGCACGATAATTATACAAAGTATATTAAATGTATAGTCAAATTGTAAATCAATAAATTTAGATATAAAAATGTATAGATCACACACCTGCGGAGAATTACGTATCTCCGACGTTAATAAACAAGTGACATTGGCAGGTTGGGTACAGCGCAGCCGTAAAATGGGAGGTATGACTTTCATTGACCTTCGCGATCGTTACGGAATTACCCAATTAGTATTCAATGAAGAAATAAACGCTGAGCTTTGTGACCAGGCCAATCATCTGGGGCGTGAATATGTCATTCAGATTACAGGTACAGTAAATGAACGTTTTAGCAAAAATCAAAATATTCCTACTGGAGATATTGAAATCATCGTTTCAGAATTGAATGTGTTGAATGTAGCTTTGACGCCTCCTTTCACTATCGAAGAGAATACAGATGGTGGTGATGATATACGTATGAAGTATCGTTATCTGGATTTACGTCGTGCAAACGTGCGTAAGAATTTGGAACTACGTCATAAGATGACGATCGAAGTCCGTAAATATTTGGATAATCAAGGTTTTATCGAAGTAGAAACCCCCATTTTGGTCGGTTCTACTCCGGAAGGGGCACGAGATTTCGTAGTGCCTTCACGTATGAACCCGGGACAGTTTTATGCTTTACCTCAAAGTCCACAAACTCTGAAACAATTGTTAATGGTTTCCGGATTCGACCGTTATTTTCAGATTGCAAAGTGTTTTCGTGATGAAGACCTGCGTGCTGACCGTCAACCTGAGTTTACCCAGATTGACTGCGAAATGTCTTTCGTTGAACAAGATGATATCATTAACCTTTTTGAGGGTATGGCTAAATATTTGTTCAAGGAAATTCGTGGTGTGGAATTGACTGAACCATTTTTACGTATGCCATGGGCAGATGCCATGAAATATTATGGTAGCGATAAGCCTGATCTCCGATTTGGTATGAAGTTTGTAGAGCTGATGGATATCATGAAAGGTCATGGTTTCTCTGTTTTTGATAATGCCGTATATATTGGCGGTATTTGTGCAGAAGGTGCTGCACACTATACCCGTAAGCAACTGGATGCATTGACCGAATTTGTGAAAAGACCGCAGATTGGTGCCAAAGGTATGGTTTATGCCCGTGTGGAAGCTGATGGAAATGTAAAATCGAGTGTTGACAAGTTCTATACTCAGGAAGTTTTGCAGGAAATGAAAGCTGCGTTCAATGCACAGCCGGGCGATTTGATTCTGATTTTAAGTGGTGATGATGCCATGAAGACCCGTAAACAACTGAATGAGTTGCGTCTTGAAATGGGTAATCAATTAGGGTTACGTGATAAGAATAAATTTGCTCTTTTATGGGTGGTTGATTTTCCAATGTTTGAATGGAGTGATGAAGAGGGGCGTCTGATGGCAATGCATCATCCGTTCACCCATCCTAAAGATGAAGATATTCCTTTGTTGGATACAGATCCGGCTGCGGTTCGTGCTGATGCATACGACATGGTATGTAATGGCATTGAAGTAGGTGGTGGTTCTATTCGTATCCATGATGCACAGTTACAGGCCAAGATGTTCGAAATTCTTGGATTTACTCCGGAGAAAGCCCAGGAACAATTTGGCTTCTTAATGAATGCTTTCAAGTACGGTGCACCTCCTCATGGTGGTTTAGCATACGGACTCGACCGTTGGGTAAGTATCTTTGCCGGTCTTGACAGTATCCGTGACTGTATTGCATTCCCGAAGAATAATAGTGGACGGGATGTTATGCTGGATGCTCCTTCAAGTATCGATCAGAAACAATTGGACGAATTAAATCTGATTGTCGACATCAAAGAATAAAAATATAGAACAGGAGAGAGTGAAAGAGTCCACACGAATTTTCCGCTTTATGATAGTCGGTACGTTGAATGCCTTGATTATGGCAACCACTATCTGGATAATGATGGATGAATTGGATATCAATTACATGCTCTCCAACATAACAGCTTATACACTAGCGCAGATACATAATTTTATCTGGTGCAAGTATTGGATATTTCCTACAGAAAAAAGAGGCAACACTTGGCGTCAAGTGTTGCTCTTTTCTGTGGCTTTTGGAATGGCCTACGGAGCACAATTCCTCTTTTTGATCGGACTGGTCGAAGGTTTGAATTGCGATGAATACCTATCTCAATTTCTGGGTTTATTTGTCTATGGAGGAGTTAATTTCTTGATGAATAAACGGGTTACATTCAAATAAATTAATCTAAAAATAGTTTCGTCAATCCTTCGTATGCATCTATCCTGCGATCGCGCAAAAACGGCCACCAACGGCGTACGTTTTCAGAACGTTCCATATCTATTTCTACCACAATATTTTCAGGACTATCATTTCCGGCCTGTGCAAGAAATTCCCCTTGGGGACCGACGATAAAACTGTTTCCCCAGAACAGTATACCGTTAGTCTGCATGGACGGATCAGGTTCATGCCCCACGCGATTTACCGATATTACCGGCAAACCATTGGCTACCGCATGTCCACGTTGTGAAATAATCCAGGCATTCAGCTGACGTTTTTTTTCTTCGTCTGTATCGCTGCTTTCCCAGCCGATGGCAGTAGGATAAATCAATATTTCAGCACCTTTGAGTGCCATCAGGCGGGCTGCTTCGGGATACCATTGATCCCAACAGACCAATACGCCTAGTTTTCCAAGTGAGGTTTGAATAGGCTCAAAACCGATATCTCCGGGAGTGAAATAGAATTTTTCATAATAAGCGGGATCATCGGGTATGTGCATCTTCCGATATTTGCCTGCGATACTTCCATCACGTTCAAATACAACAGCCGTATTATGATACAAACCTGGAGCACGTTTCTCGAACAGAGAGGTAACAAGCACAATATCGTTGGCTGCTGCCAGTTCCGAATAGAAACCTGTGGAAGGTCCGGGAATTGTTTCCGCCAAATCAAACAATTGTGTATTCTCCGTCTGACAAAAGTACAAAGAGTTGTGTAATTCCTGTAAAACGACCAATTGTGCCCCATGTACGGCACATATTTCAATACTTTTTGCCAAATTCATCAGATTTGTACGTATATCCGAAGTATTGGCTTGCTGAATTATACCAACTTTTATCTTTCTTGCCATATGCATATTTGTTATTTTACGATTTATAAATTAACAGTTTCGTTTCTGTAATCTAATATTATTTTAATACTCCAACAGGATATTGCATTGTGACGCAATGTAATGACCCATGTTGTTTTATCAAGGCACAGCAGTCTATACCTATAATTTCGTGATTGGGGAACGCTTCCTGTAATACCTCTTTGGCACGTGCGTCATTACTTGGTTGGTTATAGGTTGGATATAGTATCACATCGTTCATAATCAAAAAGTTAGCATATGTAGCAGGTAACCGTTCACCTTCTACTTCAATCTTATCAGCCATAGGTAACGCCAACAAACGATAAGGTTCTCCGTTCAAAGTGCGGAATGTTTTCAGTTGTTCTTCCATTTTATGAAGTTCTTCATAATGTTCATCTTGTACATCATTACATTGTACATAAACAATCGTATTGGTAGAACTGAAACGGGCAAGCGTATCAATGTGGCTATCGGTGTCATCTCCAACTAAATAACCATAATCAAGCCAAAGTATCCGTTCCAAATGGAAGGTAGAACGAAGAAATTCTTCAATTTCCACTTTATTCATCTGTCCGTTTCTATTGGAAGACAATAGACATTCAGAAGTAGTAAGCAAAGTACCTGCACCATCGCTTTCGATAGAACCGCCTTCCAGGACAAATCCCAAACGATTGACATATTTTCCTTTTAAAACTTCGGCTTCTACAGCTCGGCGGGTAATTTCATTATCTTTATCTGAAGCAAACTTCAGCCCCCAACCATTGAATGTAAAGTCAAGCAGGGAAGGTCCGTCAATATCCAACATAGTAATGGCACCGTGATCGCGTGCCCAAGTATCATTTGTGTCACATTTCAGAAAACGAACATTCTCCATATTCACTGTTGCAGAGATTTGCTTTCTCACCTCATCGGGGGTAGGAGTCACGATAAGTAATAATTCGCGTTTAGTAATCTCGGTAGCAATCGTAACAAAGCATTTTTGGACTTCTTCAAGCATATAGGCCCAGTCCGTACCGATGTGAGGCCAAGTCAGCTGTATGCCACTCTGCATAGCCCACTCTGCCGGCAAATACGGAGCACGTATTTCTACTTGAATGCTTATGTTCTTACCAAACTGCACCTGATAATCCTTTTCAGATACTCCACCATGTGGCAATCCAACGACAATTCCCATGTATTTTAATGCGTTAATTTATTTTTCTTCTTTAGGTTTTCTATCAAAGAACGGATTTTTGGAAGATGCACTCACTGGAATGGCAAATACGGTCTTACAGTTCTTCAACCACTCCAACCGTTGTACGGCAAGTCCGGCAGAGAACATCACACGGGTATCTACCCGCATATCAGCCGCCATTGCACAAGCAGAGCCCAAAGCAATGCCTACATCAACCGTGTTCAAGGCACATGGTACACCCTCAAGACGTTCTACACAAGTAGGGAAACCGCAGTGTCCACAGTTCAATCCTTGTGCCTGTTCGCGCGTACCTATTATAATTACACATTCTGCCTGCAGAATGTTTCCGGCATCACGCAGAAAAAACTTCATACCTAGTTCTTCGGCCATGGCAATCATCTTGTTCGATAACTTTTTGAGGTCGTCACCTGTAACCAAAGCAGTCTCAATTACATCAATACCTTTACCTTTGGGTGCTGTACGTGCAGCAGTCATCATTTGCCTTGCCACATTCAATACATGTTCATGGCGGCAATCCCTTTCGTTCTGTATCATATTTTTTTCTAAATTAATTAGTGAGACAAAGATAGTACAATTATTTTTTCTGTACTTTTGTAAATATAGAAAGATTAAAGAAAAATATTCATGTTACAAATAGAAAATGCCAGTATTGCATATGGTAACGAAGTACTCTTTTCCGGTTTCAACTTACAAGTAGATAAGGGGGAGATAGTGAGTATTTCTGGCTCTTCGGGGTGTGGGAAGACTTCTCTGCTAAATGCCATATTGGGATTTATCCCTTTGAAAGTAGGTCGAATTACAGTAAACGGTATCCTGCTGGAAAAGAATAGTATAGATCACATTCGCAAACAGATAGCTTGGATACCACAAGAGTTGGCTTTGCCATTGGAGTGGGTGAAAGATATGGTACAACTTCCTTTCAGCTTGAAAGCCAATCGGAATACTCCTTTTTCAGAAGAACGTCTATTTGCCTGTTTTCAAGATTTGGGTTTGGATCGTGAGTTATATTACAAACGGGTCAATGAAGTTTCCGGCGGTCAGCGTCAACGTATGATGATAGCCGTGGCTTCGATGATTGGCAAATCTCTCACCATCGTTGATGAACCAACGTCTGCACTCGATTCAGATACTACCGGAAAAGTCCTTGCGTTTTTTCGGAAACAGACCGAAAAAGGAAGTGCCATACTTGCAGTGTCTCATGATGAGGGCTTTGCAGAAGGATGCGACCAGCATATAATTATGAAATAAACAAATATACTATGAGCTTTGCAGGATTTGTTTTCGATATGATACGGCGTGATAAGGAGAACCGTGACATGCGTAACCTTCGCCGGGAACGTTTGAACGAACGTTTGAATAAGATGTATGAAAAAAGTAATGGTATACCTCAGAATACCACTTTCGAAGACATGGAAGAAATAGCGAAGTTGACAAAGAAGAAAGAACGATCGGAACTTAATTACAACGTAATAATGACCTTGATTTGTGTCAGTGTCTGTATTATTATTGCTTCGGTATTGGTAATTATATTCATCCGTTGACGGTTTGTATATGTAATCTGTATTTGAATGGTATATTACTAAAAAGTAGTTAAATTGTTTCATGGGAACCATAGACATATCTTATCTTAGTTTGGGTATCGGGCTGCTGTTATTACTGATACCCTTGTTCTATATCTGGAAATTCAAAACCGGATTGGTACGTGCAACCATTGTAGGTACGGCACGTATGATTGTACAACTTTTTTTTATAGGAGTCTATTTGAAATATCTTTTCTTGTGGAATAATCCGTGGATAAACTTCCTGTGGGTGATTGTTATGATATTCGTAGCCTCACAAACCGCTTTGTCGCGTACGCAACTGAAGCGTAAAGTTTTGCTTATTCCTATTTCAGTAGGGTTTCTGTGTAGTGTGGTATGTGTAGGAATGTATTTCATCGGTATCGTACTTCGCCTTGAGAATATATTCAGTGCTCAATATTTTATTCCCATTTTCGGTATATTGATGGGAAATATGCTGTCTAGTAATGTGATAGCTCTCAATACTTATTATAGTGGACTGAAACGCGAGCAACAACTATATCGTTACTTGCTTGGTAATGGGGCTACCCGTGCAGAGGCGCAAGCACCATTCATCCGTCAGGCCATCATCAAGTCATTCAGTCCCTTGATAGCCAATATTTCTGTAATGGGTTTGGTCGCTTTTCCGGGAACAATGATAGGCCAGATACTGGGAGGAAGTAGTCCGAATATTGCTATCAAATACCAAATGATGATTATGGTAATCACTTTTACGGCATCTATGCTTTCATTGATGATTACTATTTCATTGGCATCGCGCAAATCGTTCGACGTATACGGCAAACTATTACCGGTTACGATAGAGAAGAAGAAATAGCCTGATTATTGTAACTTTTCCGGCATATAGCGGATTTGTACATACTGTACGCCCGGTTTTACAAAACCACTATCCAACATTGCCTTGGTAATTCTGAATACTTCTAATCTTTCTTGTAAATAGTGCTTCACGCGGTTCTTCTGGAGTTTCGTGTATGACAGAATTTCTACTTTGCCCGATGTGTGAATGTTGGCTTTTACTTTTACCGTACGTACAGGGATTGGAAAGTCGTCTTTCTTACCACCACTATTTTTTTTGTCTACCCAAAGGATGGTCGTAGCTTTCGGCGTGGTATCCACATATTGTTCATCGGAATCTTGTCTGTCATTTTGCGTCTGTCCTGTATAACGGCAGGAAGATAATGTTATAAACAAAGAGAAAAACAAAAGTATTAGTATCTTCATAATGGTTATATTGGGTTTTGTCGACTTCAAATATACAAAAAAAGCGTAAAAGCTCCCTTGAATTCACCACTTTTTGCTATATTTGCAACCAAATTTTCTACTAATAATGAAAATTAAGGAGATAGTTAGCGCCCTTGAACGGTTCGCGCCTCTGCCATTGCAAGACGGATTTGATAACGCCGGTTTGCAAATTGGATTGACAGATGCGGAAGCAACAGGGGCTTTGTTGTGTCTTGACGTTACTGAAGCCATACTGGATGAAGCGATTGCGTTAGGATACAATCTTGTCATATCACATCATCCTCTCATTTTTAAGGGTTATAAGTCCATTACTGGAAAGGATTATGTGGAACGTTGTATATTGAAGGCCATTAAAAATGATCTTGTGATATATTCTGCCCATACTAATCTGGACAATGTGGTAGGAGGGGTGAACTTTAAGATTGCCGAGAAAATAGGTTTGAAAAACGTGCGCATATTGGAAGTTAAGGAAAATGCGTTGCTGAAGTTAGTAACTTTTGTTCCTACGGCTTGTGCTGAAAAAGTACGTGAAGTATTATCATCAGTCGGATGTGGATGTATTGGCAATTATGATTCGTGCAGTTATAATGTGGAAGGTGAGGGAGTGTTTCGTGCGAAGAAGGGGGCACATCCCTATTGTGGAGAGATTGGAGAATTGCATATTGAAAAAGAAGTGCGCATAGAAACTATATTACCTGCTTATAAAAAAGAGGAAGTCGTTAAAGTATTGCTCGCTACACATCCTTATGAAGAGCCTGTATTCGATCTTTATCCTTTGCAGGACTCTTGGACACAAGCCGGAGCTGGTATTATCGGTGAATTGGAAACTCCTGAAACAGAACTTGAATTCTTGAAACGTATCAAGAAAACATTTGAGGTGGAATGTTTGCGCCATAATAAACTGACCGGACGCGAAATCCAGAAAGTAGCCTTGTGTGGTGGTGCGGGAGCATTCCTTATGTCATTGGCCATCGGCAATCATGCGGACGTTTTTATTACCGGTGAAATAAAGTACCATGACTATTTTGGACACGATTCGGACATCCTGTTGGCAGAGATAGGACATTACGAAAGCGAACAATATACAAAAGAAATTTTTTATACAATAATCCGGGATTTGTTTCCTAATTTTGCGGTTCAAATGACCAAAGTGAATACAAATCCCATAAAATACATGTAAGTAAAATGGCTAAAGAAGCAAAAAAAGATCCCCAGGAATTGACAGTAGAGCAAAAGTTGAAAGCTTTGTTCCAGTTGCAGACAATGCTGTCTAAAATTGATGAAATCAAGACGTTGAGAGGTGAACTTCCTTTGGAAGTACAAGACTTGGAAGACGAAATTGCCGGTTTGAGTACCCGTATTGAAAGAATAAAGGCAGAAGTTGCCGAACTGAAATCTGCTATCGCCGGTAAGAAGGTGGAAATTGAAACAGCAAAAGCTTCCGTAGCAAAATATAAAGAGCAACAAGAAAATGTACGTAACAACCGTGAGTACGACTTCTTGAGCAAAGAAATCGAATTCCAGACTTTGGAAATCGAACTTTGTGAAAAGAGAATTAAAGAATTTTCCGAACAAGAAGTTGAAAAATCCGCTGAAGCGGCAGAAAGTATTGCTGCTCTTGAAGAAAGGCAGAAAGATCTTGATGTAAAGAAGAACGAATTGGATGAGATTGTATCTGAAACCAAGCAAGAAGAAGAAAAACTGAGAGATAAAGCTAAAGACCTTGAGATTAAAATCGAACCGCGTTTGCTCCAGTCATTCAAGCGTATCCGTAAAAATTCACGCAACGGTTTGGGTATTGTATATGTACAACGTGATGCCTGTGGTGGATGTTTTAACAAAATCCCGCCTCAGAGGCAGTTGGATATCCGTTCTCGTAAGAAAATTATCGTTTGTGAGTATTGCGGACGTATCATGATTGACCCGGAATTGGCGGGTATAGCTCCGGAGATTAAAGAGGAACCGATAAAAGAAAAAGCAACAAGAAGCAGAAAGAAAGCCACAGAAGCTTAATGTATCTGCAGTAATTGCGATAAACAAATAGAGGTTTAGGTTGTTATGATCCCAATATTATAACAACCTAAACCTTTTTTTATGAATATAAAAAGCTGGAGCAGTATGCTGCTCGTTTTATGTCTATGTTCTGCGGCATTGGCTCAGAAAGGCAACCGCTATTTGGGAACAAAGCTTCCGCAAGGTTGGGGGATTTCGAGAGATGATAATCTGTTTAGTGAACAGATACAACCCGTAGACGACAAATGGTGGGAAGCCTTTGCCGACCCGGTGTTGGACTCGCTTATCTCAGTAGCATCTACACAAAATTTTTCCGTATTATCTGCTATGGATCGTATAAACATGGCGCAGGCGAATTTGCGGATACAACGAGGTGCTTTCTTTCCTTCTATTTCATTGGATGCCGGGTGGGAACGGGAGCAGAGTAGCGGAAATGTAAGTTCACTTCCCAAATCTATTTCTTCAGTTTATAGCGCTTCTCTTAATACTAGTTGGGAGCTGGATGTATTTGGCAGTATCCGTCAGCGGGTTAAAGCACAGCGGGAAAATTTTGCGGCCAGTAAAGAGGAGTATACCTCTGTCATGATTTCCTTGTGTGCCCAAGTGGCATCTGCCTACATCGGTTTACGGGAGTTACAACAAGAACTGAAAGTCGTAACTGATAACTGTAATACTCAAGCGGCTGTACTCGGTATTACTGAAACGCGTTATAAGACGGGACTTGTATCTAAACTGGACGTATCACAAGCCAAATCTGTATATTACAGTACTAAAGCTTCTATTCCGCAATTGGAATCGGGTATCAATCAGTATGTTACAGCCCTTGCTGTCTTGTTGGGTACTTATCCCCAATATATCCGTCCTATATTGGAAAGAACCTCGAAGCTACCTGACTATATAGAACTCATCGGGATGGGAATTCCTGCTGACCTGTTACTTCGCCGTCCTGATATTCGCCAAGCTGAACGGCAAGTCAATGCACAAGCCGCCCTGTTAGGTGCCTCGAAAAGCGATTGGTTGCCTCAGTTTTTCCTAAAAGGTTCTATCGGTTATTCTTCGCGTGATATAAAAGATTTAACCAAACAGAACAGTATGACTTTTGAGATAGCCCCAAGTGTCACTTGGACATTATTCAGTGGTACCAAGTTGGTGAATGCTACTCGATTGGCACGTGCACAACTGGACGAAACGATCCATCAGTTTAATCAGACGGTACTTACTGCCGTACAAGAAACGGATAATGCCATGAACGGATACCATAATTCCATACAACAGATTGTTGCTTTGCGTGAAGTATGTAACCAAGGTGAAGAAACGTTGAAACTGTCTTTAGATCTGTACAAACAGGGGTTGTCACCTTTTCAGAATGTATTGGATGCTCTTAGGTCATTGCTAACTTACCAAAATCAGCTTGTACAGGCACAAGGTGGTTCATTACAACAGTTAATATCACTTTACAAAGCATTGGGAGGAGGATATGAGTTAATTGATAATTGATAATTTAAGCCGAAACATATATATGAAAAATCAAATGTATATCACTTTACTTATCTTGCCGTTATTGGCAGGGTGTGGGAATAAAAAAGAAACGGTACGTACAATACCTGTTCCGGAAATAAGTGTGGCCCGTCCGTCTGTGCAAGACATTACATTGACGAAAGAATACCCGGGCTATCTGACTTCTGAAAAGACGGTGGATCTGGTAGGCAGAGTTAACGGAACTTTACAAACCATAGCCTATGCACCGGGTAGCCGGGTACGTCAGGGACAAGTACTTTTTGTCATCGAACCTACGGTATATCTGGATAATGTGCATCAGGCAGAAGCTGCACTTAAAACGGCCCATGCCAATCTGGAATATGCACAGAATAACTATGAACGTATGCAGGAAGCTGTAAAGACGGATGCGGTCAGTCAAATCCAAGTATTACAGTCCAAATCGAATGTAGCAACTTCACAGGCTACCGTAAGCAACGCAGAAGCAGCACTGAATACGGCTCGTACCAATTTGAGTTATTGTACCATTCGCGCCCCGTTTGACGGGACTGTCAGTCGCAATCGGGCTGATGTTGGAAGTTATATCAGTGGAGGAATACAACCTGTAACATTGGCCACTATCTACAAGGATGATCATCTGTATACTTATTTTAATGTATCTGATAATCAGTGGATTTCTATGTTGATGCAACAAGGAGACTCCATTCCGCGGAAAGTGGCTGTCAGTCTGGGAAAAGACGGAGTTTCGAGTTATCCGGCTACTTTGGACTATCTTTCGCCTAACGTAAACCTGAATACCGGAACGTTGGATATTCGTGCCCGTCTGGATAATCCCAAAGGACTATTGAGAAGCGGATTATACGTCAGTATCACTCTACCTTACGGGGAACAAAAACAAGCGGTACTGATACCCGATGCTTCTATCGGTACCGACCAGTTGGGAAAATATATCTATATCGTCAATGATTCGGATATTGTCCGCTACCGGCATATTGAAACCGGACAATTAGTAGGAGATAGCCTTCGCCAGATAAAGGAAGGGCTTTCTCCGCAAGAACGCTATGTTACCAAAGCATTGATGAAAGTAAGGGACGGGATGAAAGTTCATCCCGTTGGCAACTGATTATTGACTCATTTTAATAAATAAGACCATATGTTCTCAAAGTTTTTCATAGACCGTCCTATATTCGCTACCGTACTGGCGTTGCTTATCGTCGTGGCAGGATTGGTCACACTCAATATCCTTCCTATTGCGCAATATCCTGAGATAACGCCTCCCACCGTACAGGTGAGTGCCGTTTATCCGGGAGCCAATGCGCAGACAGTAGCCCAAACGGTGGGTATCCCTATCGAGCAACAAGTCAACGGAGTAGATGGAATGCTTTATATGTCTTCCAATTCTTCTTCTTCAGGAGCTTACTCTTTGACAATTACTTTTGCAGTAGGTACGGACATCGATATGGCTACCGTACAGGTACAAAATCGTGTCAGTGTAGCCCAGTCCTCATTGCCGACTCCTGTTGTGGTACAAGGTGTCACGGTACAGAAGCAGTCGAGTAACATAGTGATGTTTCTCACAATGAAATCAGACAGTAAAGATTACGATGGATTATACCTTAGCAATTATGCCAAACTGAACCTCGTAGACCAGTTGACGCGTGTTCCCGGTGTGGGGGCAGTCAATGTAATGGGGGCGGGCGATTACTCCATGCGTATTTGGCTGGATCCCGCTGCCATGCGTATCCGTAATCTTTCACCTGTTGATGTGTATCAGGCCATTCAGGCGCAAAACGTAGAGGTGAGTGCCGGAAATGTGGGACAACCCGTTGGCGATGATAATAAAAATGCATACCAATATAGTTTGACCGTAAAGGGCCGGCTTACTTCTCCCGAAGAATTCGGTAATATTATTTTGCGTACCGAAGCGGGAGGGAAGATACTGCGGTTGGGTGATGTGGCTAAGATTGATCTTGGTTCAGCTTCGTATAGCGTTGTTTCACAGCTTGATGGAAAACCTACTGCTGCCATTGCCATTTATCAGCAACCGGGTAGCAATTCGCTGGATGTATCCAAAGGGGTGAAGGCGAAGATGCAGGAACTTACGCAGAATTTTCCGGTAGGTATACAATATGATGTAACGCTGGATACAACAGACGTTATCCATGCTTCTATTGACGAAGTGATGGTGACTTTTCTCGAAACTACCATCCTTGTTGTATTTGTTATCTTCCTTTTCCTCCAGAACTGGCGGGCGGTTATCATACCTTGTATCACAATTCCCGTGTCACTGGTTGGTACGTTGGCAATTATGGCATTGTTTGGCTTTTCTATCAATACATTGACGTTGTTCGGGTTGATACTTGCCGTAGCCATCGTGGTAGACGATGCCATCGTGGTGGTGGAGAACTCCACCCGTTTATTGGATACGGGAAAATACTCAGCACGCCAGGCTGTTACGGAGGCGATGGGGGAGATTACAGGTCCTATTGTAGGAGTAGTTTTGGTGTTGTTGGCAGTATTCATACCGACTACGCTGGTGAGTGGTATTTCAGGGCAGCTATATAAACAATTTGCTTTGACAATTGCCGCCAGTACCGTATTGAGTGGAATAAACTCATTGACACTTACACCGGCACTTTGCGCATTGATGCTGCAACCTACAAAACCTTCTAAATTTCCTCTTTATAAAGGATTTAATCACTTGTATGATAAGACACAAGGTGCGTATGACAAAATAGTAAACTTTCTGCTGAAACGTCCGTCGGCAGCAGTATTGTCGTATGCTGTTTTCACGTTGATTGCCATTATGATGTTCGTTAAATGGCCCTCTACATTTATTCCTGAGGAGGATGATGGTTATTTCTTGGCTGTGGTACAACTACCTCCGGCCTCAAGTTTGGAACGTACTCAAGTGGTTGGCCGACAAATCAATGCGATATTGGATACCTATCCGGAAGTAAAAGATTATATCGGCATTTCCGGCTTTTCGGTAATGGGAGGAGGTGAACAAAGTAATACCGCTACCTATTTTGTCGTGTTGAAGAACTGGGATCAGCGTAAAGGTAAGAAGCATACGGCTGCCGCCGTTGTCCAACGTTTCAATATGGAGGCATATAGTATACAAGAAGCTGAAATATTCGCTATGGTTCCTCCCGCCATTCCCGGTTTGGGAGCTACGGGGGGCTTGCAGTTGCAATTGGAGGATCGTCATAACCTCGGTTCCACTGAAATGCAACGTGCTATAGAAACACTGATGGAGAATTATCATGATTATCCTGCATTGGCATCTGTCAGTAGTCAATATCAGGCAAATGTACCACAGTATTTCCTGGATATCGATCGTGACAAAGTGCAACTCATGGGGATTCCACTGAACGGTGTGTTTACTGCTTTGGGATATTATATGGGAGATGCATACGTGAATGATTATGTACAATTCGGGCATATTTATCAGGTAAAACTGGGAGCGGGTGACCACGCCCAGCGTATCATCGGAGATGTGCTGAATTTGAGTGTTCCAAATGCTTCGGGAGAAATGGTTCCTTTCTCGTCATTTACCCGGGTGGAGGAGCGGTTGGGCATGGATCAAATTAATCGTTATAATATGTATTCCACCGCTGCCGTTACTTGTAATATAGCTCCTGGAAGTAGTTCGGGAGAAGCTATCAAGCAAATGGAAAACCTGATAAAAGACCAGCTTGGCAATGAGTTCGGTTACGAGTGGACATCAGTGGCCTATCAGGAAACACAGGCGGGAACAACTACTTCCGTAGTTTTCATTATGGCATTGATTGTAGCATTCCTTGTTCTTGCTGCTCAATACGAGAGTTGGACCAGTCCGGTGGCGGCGGTTATGGGACTTCCGGTAGCTTTGCTCGGTGCCATGTTTGGATGCTACGTTATGGGGACACCGGTCAGTATTTATACTCAAATCGGTATAATTCTGCTTGTTGCTCTTTCTGCTAAAAATGGTATTCTGATAGTGGAATTTGCCCGTGATTTCCGCGCACAAGGTAATTCTATCCGCGATGCTGCTTTCCAGGCGGGGCATATCCGGCTACGCCCAATCCTGATGACTTCGCTGGCATTTGTGTTGGGTGTGATGCCATTATTATTTGCAACAGGAGCGGGAGCGGGTAGCCGTGTTGCCCTTGGTGCCGCCGTAGTGTTTGGTATGGCTTTAAATACATTACTTGCTACGGTTTATATTCCGAATTTCTATGAACTGATGCAGAAGTTGCAGGAGAAGTTCAGCAGTAAGAAGGAAGTGAAGTGAGAGGAAACGTAGTTTTCATATAAAGACTACCCAACTGAGACAAGATACATACAGCCCTTTGCGGAAAAAAATTCCCAATCAGGATCTTGCCATTATTCTTCCTGACGGGCGGAAATATTACATAGCCGTTTTCATCATGAATTCGTGTGAAACGGATGAAACCAATGCTGAGATCATTGCTCATGTATCGCGCATGATATATGATGTGATGAAATAAAGAGTGGGGGCTTTACCGTAATGATATGGTAGCTTAACTGTAATGAAATAGGGACTTATCCCCTTTCTGTTTTATACAGAATTCCCAAAACACCCGGATGTTACGCTGTAAAACATGGGGATGTTTTGAGTGATAACATCCGGGTGTTTTCATATAAAACATCCGGGTGTTTTGATGGAATATATCCGGGGGTTATTGCCTTTCGGTATGGTAGTGAAAAGGATTTGGTCCTGGCGAGAAAGACGTTCAAAGCTATAGGTTTTGATACTCAGGAATATCGTGCAGAAAAATATATGTGTTATGTTCGTAATCCATCCGGCAACAATAGTGCTGTAATCCGTTGCTGACAATGAGGTAATCTACTTTCAACACCATGTTGTAACGAGTTATCTGGTCGAAAACCTTCTGTGTGATTTCAATATCGGGAGCTTTATACTCCACAATCATCCGGGCGGTAAGATCACGTCGGTAAAGCACCGTGTCGCATCGTTTCTTTGTACTGTTCAATTGAACCTGGACTTCGTTTGCCATAAGTGCCTGTGGATATCCTTTATGAGCAAGAAGAAAGTGTACGAAGTGTTGCCGTACCCATTCCTCAGGGGTGAGAGCAACATATCGACGACGTATTACGTCGAATATAACATTTTTTCCGTTCCTTGCGGCAATTTTAGCATCGAATGCTGGTAGGTTTAACGATAACATTTACTACATTTGTAAGTTAAATAATGGTCTCCCAAACCTTGGGGAATACAAATTTAATAAAATCTTATGAAAACAAAAGAAGAAATCGTAGCTAATTGGCTACCTCGTTACACAAAACGTAACCTGGAGGATTTTGGGGAGTATATTCTGCTGACTAACTTCAACAAGTATGTAGAAATATTTGCGGGGCAATTCAATGTTCCGATCCTTGGTAAAGACGCCAATATGATATCGGCCAGTGCAGAAGGAATTACTATTATCAATTTCGGTATGGGTAGTCCTAATGCTGCTATTATCATGGATTTGCTGAGTGCCATACATCCTAAAGCCTGTTTGTTTTTAGGTAAATGCGGTGGTATCGACAAGAAAAATAAGATAGGGGATCTTATTCTTCCTATTGCCGCTATTCGTGGTGAAGGTACTTCCAATGATTATTTTCCACCCGAGGTGCCGTCACTTCCGGCTTTTATGTTGCAGCGTGCTGTTTCTTCTGCCATCCGTGACTATGCCCGTGATTACTGGACAGGTACTGTATATACTACTAACCGGCGTATTTGGGAACACGACGAAGCATTTAAGGAATATCTGAAGAAAACACGTGCTATGGCTGTTGATATGGAAACTGCAACTTTATTCAGTTGTGGCTTTGCCAATCATATTCCAACCGGTGCTCTTCTGTTAGTGTCAGACCAGCCCATGATTCCTGAAGGAGTGAAAACGGATAAAAGTGACAATTTGGTAACCAAGAATTATGTGACCGAACATGTAGAAATCGGTATTGCATCATTAAAGATGATTATTGATGAAAAGAAAACTGTAAAACATCTGAAATTCGACTGGTAAACCAATATGGCAAAACAAGAGATTACTTGTGACGATATTTTGAAGGAGTTGAGAGCTAAACAATATCGTCCTGTCTATTATCTGATGGGAGAAGAACCGTATTATATCGATCTTATTGCCGACTATATTACAGATAATGTCCTGACTGAAACGGAGAAAGAATTCAATCAGACTGTTGTTTATGGCGCGGATGTAGATATAGCTACGGTTATCAATGCTGCTAAGCGATATCCGATGATGTCTGAGTATCAGGTTGTAGTGGTAAAGGAGGCTCAGAATATCCGTAATATGGAAGAACTTTCTTTCTATCTTCAAAAACCTTTGCTTTCTACTATATTGGTGATATGCCACAAACATGGCGTATTGGACAGAAGGAAAAAATTAGCAGCCGAAATAGAAAAATCAGGTGTTTTATTTGAATCTAAGAAAATGAAGGATGCCCAGTTACCGGCATTTATTTCTTCTTATATGAAACGTAAGGGAGTAGACCTCGAACCTAAGGCAACTGCAATGCTTGCTGATTTTGTAGGAACTAATCTTAGCCGTCTCACCGGAGAACTGGAAAAGCTGATTATTACACTTCCAAAAGGTCAGACACGTGTTACTCCTGAACAGATTGAGCGGAACATTGGAATTAGTAAAGACTACAATAATTTTGAGCTTCGTAGCGCAATCGTCGAAAAGGATATTTTAAAAGCCAATAAGATAATAAAATATTTTGAAGAAAATCCGAAAACAAATCCAATTCAAATGACTTTATCTTTACTTTTCGGCTTCTTCTCTAATTTAATGTTGGCATATTATGCACCTGAAAAAACAGAGCAGGGTATCGCTAATTTTGTAGGCCTGAAAAGTCCTTGGCAATCTCGCGAATATATATCTGCTATGAGACGGTATAGTGGAGTGAAAACAATGCAAATTATTGGAGAAATCAGATACGCAGATGCCAAATCTAAAGGAGTAGGCAACTCTTCACTAAATGACGGAGATATTCTGCGGGAATTGGTATTTAAAATCTTACATTAATTCTTTGAAAAGTGTATTGCTTTACTACGGGTAATGGGTGTACCCCTTTACCCAATATGGTTGTATCATTTTAAATTCTATAGCTAGATCCTTTTACCTAAATAATCCCTTCTTCTTTTATTCAAAAAGTAAAATCATTCAATTTTTTTATTTGGCGGTTGTTCTAAATCTTACAATATTGGGATAATGCATTGACATACAATTTATTGAGTTAAAAATAAGACTCTCAGAATTGTTTTTTTTCAATCAGTCGGAGATTTATACGGAAATAAAGCATTGTCAGCCAATTTTCATGTTTCCCAAAAGTATTTATAAGAAAATAAGAAAATTAATCGATGTGATAGTTGTTGTATGCAACTATGTAAGTTTATTATTGTAATATTTGACTATTACGTTTATATGGCAATCCCTTTTGTGATATTTCTTTTGTGAATATACTAAGCTGTTTACGGATGTGAATAATGTAAATTAAATCAAGGAATAGATGTTTTACAAATGTTTATCGATACGGCTTAACAAGATGTATTTGTATATATAAACTTCTGAATATCTATTGAATATTATATTTTATTAAATAGTTTAATGAAGATAAGGGGAAGATGTCGATAAAACAAATGTAATATAGGCTTTTAAATGAATATTATGAGATATAATATAGTGAATTTCAGTATATTATAATATTTTGTTAGAGCTAAAATGTAATGTTGTAAGTAGTTTGTTTTTGGCAGTAACAACTGTGTTATTAACTTTTGGAATATTTATTATACAAATGTGAAACTTTGGTATTTACAATTATAATTTGCATTTGTGATTTTCTTTTTTTACTTTTGTGATCAAGATTGATGAATATACAATTGTAATTATGCCTGTATTATGAGTATAAAAGACAGATTTAAAATGATTATGGATCGGGAGAAAATGACAGCTGGAGCATTTGCAGAAAGTATTGGAGTAGCTCAAGCTACTATCTCTCATATTTTAGGTCCCCGTAATAAGTATCCAAGTACGGAAGTTATTCTTCGGCTACATCAGCGGTATAATGACATAAATCTGGAATGGTTACTTACCGGCAATGGTAATATGAGTAATGATGGTAATAATTCCGATTTTGTTGAAGACGGTAGTTTCGACTACCCTTTATTTGCTGAGAATCCCGAAAATCTGTCCAATGGACCGAGTGCAGCGGAAAATCGCAAGGAAATTGCATCAGAAATGCTCCAAAAAGTACCTAAAGAGATTGTAAAACAAGAGATTATCTATAAAGAAAGACCTCCTAGGAGAATTACTGAAATAAGGATTTTCTTTGATGACAATACTTATGAAACATTTAAACCCGAAAATTAAGGAGTGTAAAGATGGATAGTGCAAATAAATTTGTGTCTGCATTCAGTTTGCACTATCTTTGCAAACAAAAGATATAATTCCTTCTTTTTTGATGATATGAAAAAATATATTTTAGATCTGACTGTGACAGAGAATGTCCGATTGCATGCTAACTATGTATTGTTAAAACTGACTTCTCCGTCTCCGCTTCCGGAAATGCTGCCGGGACAATTTGCGGAAATTCGCGTAGACGGTTCACCTACTACTTTCCTACGTCGTCCTATTTCTATCAATTATGTGGATAGACAGAAGAATGAGGTATGGTTCCTTATACAACTTGTTGGTGACGGAACCAAGCGTTTAGGGGAAGCTAAAGCTGGCGATATGATCAATGTAGTACTCCCGCTGGGAAATTGCTTCACAATGCCTGAAAATCCCTCTGATAAGCTTCTTTTGATAGGAGGTGGTGTGGGTACGGCTCCAATGCTTTATTTAGGTGAACAATTAGCCAAAAATGGTAGTAGACCAGTATTCTTGTTAGGGGCTCGAAGTGATAATGATTTGCTCCAATTGGAACAATTTGCTGCCTATGGTGAAGTATATACTACTACAGAAGATGGTAGTCATGGAGAAAAAGGTTATGTTACGCAGCATTCTATATTAAATAAGGTGGATTTTGAACAGATATATACTTGTGGTCCGAAACCGATGATGATGGCTGTGGCAAAATATGCCAAAAGTAAAGATATCAACTGCGAAGTATCTCTGGAAAATATGATGGCTTGTGGTATAGGTGCTTGCTTATGTTGCGTGGAGAATACTACAGAAGGCCATTTGTGTGTATGTAAAGAAGGTCCGGTTTTTAATATAAACAAACTATTATGGCAGATTTAAGTGTAAACATTGGTGAATTGCAAATGAAAAATCCGGTGATGACAGCATCCGGAACTTTTGGATATGGTGAAGAATTCGCCGATTTCATCGATATATCGCGAATAGGTGGTATAATTGTAAAGGGAACTACTCTTCACAAACGTGAAGGTAACCCTTATCCGCGTATGGCGGAAACTCCATCGGGCATGTTAAACGCTGTGGGACTGCAAAATAAGGGTGTGCATTACTTTGTTGAACATATATATCCGCGTATCAAGGATATAAAAACTAATATGATTGTAAATGTTTCGGGGTCGGCTATAGAAGATTATGTTGAAACTGCATCTATTATCAATGATCTTGTAAATATTCCTGCTATAGAATTGAATATTTCCTGTCCTAATGTGAAGCAAGGAGGAATGGCATTTGGGGTCACGACCAAAGGAGCTGAGGAAGTGGTAAAAGCTGTACGTGCGGTATATAAAAAGACACTTATCGTAAAGCTCTCACCGAACGTAACGGATATCACTGAAATTGCTCGTGCGGCAGAAAATGGGGGGGCAGATAGTGTTTCACTCATTAATACCTTGCTAGGAATGGCTGTAGATGCGGAACGTAGGTGTCCGGTACTATCTACGGTAACAGGTGGAATGTCCGGTGCGGCTGTGAAGCCTATTGCGCTACGCATGGTATGGCAAGTTGCTAAAGCGGTAAAAATACCTGTCATTGGGTTGGGGGGTATTATGAACTGGAGAGATGCAGTGGAATTTATGCTTGCAGGTGCTTCTGCTATTCAAATAGGTACGGCAAACTTCATAGATCCGGAGATTACAATAAAGGTTGAGGAAGGTATCGATGACTATCTTAATAGACATGGATATAAGTCTGTAAAGGAGATTATCGGCGCACTTGAGGTATAATGAAAAACAAAAGATTGCCATTCGCAGGTATAATTCATAAAAAAGGACATTTGTAAGCAAATGTCCTTTTTCTTTTTATTTACACTTTTGACTTTACTCTCCCAATAAGTCCGGGCGTAATTTCCGAGTCCTTTCGAGTGACTGTTGAAGTTCCCATTCCTTAATTTTTGCCTCATGGCCAGATAGTAAAATATCAGGAACTTTCCAACCATTGTAATCAGCAGGCCGTGTATAAACTGGAGCAGCCAGTAAATTGTCTTGGAATGAGTCGGAAAGTGCAGATTGCTCATCGGAGATTACGCCAGGGATAATTCGTACAATAGCGTCTGCCATAACGGCGGCGGCGAGTTCACCTCCTGTCAGTACATAATCTCCTATACTGATTTCTTTCGTAATGAGATGTTCGCGAATACGGTAATCAATACCCTTAAAATGTCCGCAAAGAATAATAAGATTTTGGGCTAGCGAGAGTGTATTTGCCATCGGCTGGCAAAACTGATCGCCATCGGGGGTAGTAAAAATCACCTCATCGTAATTTCTTTCGGCTTTTAAAGCATTGATACATCGTTCTATAGGTTCTATTTTCATCACCATTCCGGCAAATCCACCAAAGGGATAATCGTCCACGCGACGATATTTATCTTTTGTATAGTCACGGAGATTGTGGATGTGAATTTCGGCAAGCCCCTTATTTTGAGCACGTTTCATAATGGAGCAATTAAAGAAACCTTCAATCATCTCCGGTAAGACTGTGATAATATCAATTCGCATAAAACTTTATTTTTCTGCAAAAATAGTGATACATTCTATTTTCATAAAACAAAAACATAAATATTCGGTTAGAAACCTGTATTTTTGCGTTAAAACAATCTGAAATCGCTATGACTGCAAAAGAAAAAATAAACCAGCTCCGTGCCGAATTACATCAGCATAACTACAATTATTATGTGTTGAACACTCCTGAAATATCCGATAAGGAGTTTGATGATATGATGCGTGAATTGCAGGACCTTGAAAAAGAATATCCTGAATATCAAGATGGGAATTCTCCCACTATGCGCGTAGGAAGTGATTTGAATAAGAACTTTACGCAAGTCCCTCACAAATATCCAATGCTTTCCTTGGGCAATACCTACTCGGAAAGTGAAGTGGCGGATTTCTATGATCGAGTCAAAAAAACATTGAATGAAGATTTTGAAATCTGCTGTGAATTGAAGTATGATGGTACTTCTATTTCACTGACATACGAAAATGGTAAGTTGCTACGTGCTGTTACGCGTGGTGACGGTGAAAAAGGTGATGATGTGACGGATAATGTGAAGACTATCCGCACTATTCCATTGGTACTTCATGGTAATTATCCTCCATTGTTTGAGATTAGGGGAGAAATATTGATGCCTTGGGAAGTATTTGAGGAGCTTAACCGCGAAAAAGAGGCTCGTGAGGAACCACTTTTTGCCAATCCGCGTAATGCCGCTTCGGGTACATTGAAACTGCAAAATTCGTCAATTGTAGCATCACGCAAGCTTGATGCCTACCTGTATTATCTATTGGGAGAAGAATTACCTTGTGACGGTCATTACGAAAACCTACAAGTGGCTGCCAGTTGGGGATTTAAGATTTCAGAGCATGTGAAAAAGGCTCATAGTCTGGAAGAAGTCTTTGAATATATCAGATATTGGGATACTGAACGTAAAAATCTGCCAGTGGCAACTGATGGTATTGTACTAAAAGTAAACAGTTTGAAACAGCAGAAAAATCTCGGTTTCACCGCAAAATCTCCCCGATGGGCAATTGCTTATAAATTCCAGGCGGAGCGAGCATTGACACGTTTGAACAAAGTTTCTTATCAGGTGGGACGTACTGGTGCTGTTACTCCTGTTGCTAATTTAGATCCGGTACAATTATCTGGAACTATTGTGAAAAGGGCCTCTTTACATAATGCAGATATTATTGAAGGGCTTGATTTACATATAGGTGATATGGTTTACGTGGAAAAAGGTGGAGAGATAATTCCTAAAATCACAGGGGTTGACAAAGAGGCACGTAATATGCTTATCGGTGAAAAAGTGAGATTTATCACTCATTGCCCTGAGTGCGGCAGTAAATTAATTCGATATGAGGGAGAAGCTGCACACTATTGTCCTAATGAAACGGCTTGTCCACCTCAGATAAAGGGTAAGATAGAGCATTTTATCAGTCGTAAGGCTATGAATATAGATGGATTAGGTCCTGAAACCGTAGATATGTTCTATCGGTTGAAATTAATCAAAGATACAGCAGACCTCTATCGGTTGAAAATAGATGATATCAAGAATTTGGACCGAATGGGTGTAAAATCGGCTGAAAATGTAATTAATGGTATAGCTGCTAGTCGGGAGGTGCCTTTTGAAAGAGTTCTTTTTGCTTTGGGTATCCGGTTTGTGGGAGAGACTGTAGCGAAGAAGATTGCAAAGTCATTTGCAAATATTGAAGAATTAGAGAGTGCAGGCCTTGAAAAGCTCAAAAACATCGATGAAATCGGTGAAAAGATAGCGCAAAGTATTATTAACTATTTTTCTAATCCCTCAAATAGAGAGTTAATAGAGCGACTGAAAATCTCGGGTTTGCAATTTTGCAGGAAAGAAGAAGACTTGAGTGGATATACTGACAAACTTGTTGGACAATCCATCGTTATCAGCGGTGTGTTTGTGTACCACTCAAGAGATGAATATAAAGAATTGATCGAAAAAAATGGTGGAAAGAATGTGGGGAGTATTTCTGCTAAGACTAGTTTTATACTGGCCGGTGAGAATATGGGACCTGCCAAATTTGAGAAAGCTCAGAAGCTGGGGGTAAAGATTATGAGTGAAGATGATTTTCTAGAGTTATTATCCTAACAAATTTCTGCAAAAAACTTTTTTATAGCTTGTTTTTGTAGACTAAATCGAAAAAAATCGTACTTTTGCGAGTCATTTAATTAGAGATTACTTTATAATACTCATGATACAGACAAGATTGAAAGGAATGGGGGTAGCGCTAATTACTCCATTTAAAGAGGACGAAAGCGTTGATTATGATGCATTGATACGTATGGTAGACTATTTGTTGCAAAATAATGCTGATTTCCTATGCGTATTGGGCACCACGGCAGAAACTCCTACTCTTACGGACGATGAAAAGAGAAAAATCAAGAAAATGGTCATTGAGCGTGTGAATGGAAGAATTCCTATTTTGCTTGGAGTAGGTGGTAATAATACCCGTGCCATAGTAGAAACGCTGAAAAATGATGACTTTACTGGTGTCGATGCTATTCTTTCCGTTGTTCCTTATTATAATAAGCCTTCACAAGAAGGGATATATCAACATTATAAAGCTATTGCTGAAGCGACGGAGTTGCCTATTGTACTTTATAATGTACCGGGACGTACGGGTGTAAATATGAAAGCTGAAACGACATTACGTATTGCACGTGATTTTAAAAATGTGATTGCTATTAAGGAGGCGTCAGGGGATATTTCCCAAATGGATGATATAATCAAGAATAAACCTGCTAATTTTGACGTTATTTCGGGGGATGACGGTATAACCTTCCCTCTGATTACCTTAGGGGCAGTTGGTATCATATCGGTCATTGGAAATGCGTTTCCGCGTGAATTCAGCCGTATGGTGCGTCTGGCATTGCAAGGAGATTATATTAATGCCCTGACTATTCATCATAAATTTGCTGAGTTATTTAAACTTTTATTTGTTGATGGTAATCCTGCAGGTGTAAAAGCTATGTTGAATGTGATGGGTATGATTGAAAATAAACTTCGTTTGCCACTAGTACCAACAAGAATTACCACTTTTGAAGCAATGCGGAAGATTTTGGATGAATTGAATATTAAGTGTTGAGGTATCCCTTTTATGTTATATGAAAAAGCCTTGTCATTGCAGGGCTTTTTTTATTCTCTTTTATTATAGGGGAACAACTTAAAATATATAAATAAAAAAGAACCTCTACAAAGTTTTGCAGAGGTTCTTAGTGATCGCGACAGGATTCAAACCTGTAACCGGCTGATCCGTAGTCAGCTACTCTATTCAGTTGAGCTACGCGACCTTTATTATTAACAATTTGTGACCGCGACAGGATTCAAACCTGTAACCGGCTGATCCGTAGTCAGCTACTCTATTCAGTTGAGCTACGCGGCCTTTTTGTTTAACGGGTGCAAAGATACGTACTTTTTCTGAATTAGCAAATGTTACGCCAACTTTTTTTGAAGAATTTTATTCGATGAAACGGTAGTTAAACAGCTGCCAACCGATGGTTAATCCTACATTCCACTCCTTTTTCGGTGAGCTATAATGATTTACATATGCTGCTATAGTACCGAAAGGTAATTGACATATTACAGAAATTTCTCCCATATACTCAAACTTTGAAAATGCTTTTCCGTAAAAAGCTTTATTTAATGCATTTTTTTCAATGGGAAATACTGGCATGAATCCATAAAATTCGGTACGGAACTGAAACATATCATTAAAAATGAATATTGGCTTGATACCCACTGCCAGGAATTGGTTGGCACGAAAAGCTTCATTATACATCAACTTGCTATGCGGAGTAGGTGCGAATTCTGCAGCCTGCATCATTGTTGCCGTATAATTCTCTGAAAAATTTTTCGATGAATAGAGCATTTCTGCCATCCATCCTAAAGTGAATTTAGGGCTCATGGAGTGATAAGCATCTTTCATATAAGAAATTTGAAGCCAAGATTGGCGCCCTTTGGTAGAAACTTCCTCTTTAGGATTTCCGGGGCGGAACTTTTCTTTTCCGGTAAACACCTGAGCTATCAGTTTTTCATAATACCCTCTTGTTGCATACTGACGGGCATTATAAGTGCTTCCATAAAACCCAATAGTTCCACTTAACAACTTATAAGTACTCTTGTCCGAACGATCTTCATCAAAGTTTATTACATTGGACTGGAAGTAATTATCTTCAAGCGCTCCATATCCAATACTAAATTCCGCACGCTTGTTTGAAAGGAAAGGCAGAGCAACCATCAGCTTTACAAAACGTTCATCCTTTGAATTGAAAGACGGTTTGTCATTCTTGGAGAAGAGTTTATCTTTTTTATAATAATCAAAGGTGCTTATGGACGCGATGAAACGATATGAGGTAGGGATACGGGTGGGTAAATCAATTTTTGCCATCAATTGGGCGTTATTATAAACTTTACCTAACTGGCCGTCGAAAGTAATTTCTTTGGAATAATAGTTTAAATTTTGATATCCTAATCCTATATATATCTGATTAGAACTTGTAGTAGAAACACTTCCACCCATGCGGACCGAAAAATTATTCTCCATTTTAACTTTTAGATGGAGTTCATACAAATCATTTTCTGGATCATAAACAGCATGGGGTATGATCTCTGATATCATATTATCTGCTAATAAACGAAAATAACCCCGTTTCAAGTCTTCATAAGTAAACACTTCATGATCTTCATCGTGAAATTCTTTTTTGATATAGACTTGTTGTTGTTCATTAGCTCCTTCGATACGAATATCGCGAAAACGGAGTTGTGGCAGATTACTTCGGTAGACCAATCGTCTTAATCGCACGTTATCAGCATTTACACGTCGATGGATGCGATTTTTTATAGAGTCCATTAAATTGATAGTCCGGTTATAACCGATATCATGTAATTCTTGTAAACGGTCAAAATCCAGCAGATTTACGTCATCGTACTTGAAATTCATTATAATACCCAAAGAATCGGGAAGAGAATAATCCGTTTTCTGCATTACCATATTTTCTATCTGACTCATCAAGTCGTTCTCTTTCGGTTTACTGGGATTGGCTGCCACCACACTACCAATAATTATATCGGGACAAAAGTCTTCCCGCATCACATCCGTAGGAAAATTATTGTAAATTCCTCCATCATAAGCCAATACACTATCAATCTCTATAGGTTTAAAAACAAAAGGAAAGCTCATGGAGGCACGTACAGCATCTCCTAAGTCTCCTTTTCTCATTATAAGAGGCCTTTTATTATACACATCAGAAGCGATACAGCGAAAAGGAACAAACAACTTATTAAAATCGCCGTTACAAGATGCCGTAGCTCGTGCAAATAGTTCTACAAACACCAAGTTCATCTGTATGGGATTGACCATACTGGTAGGAAGTATCTGTGGTTTCAGATGCATTGAATCTCTGAAAGCAAATCGAATATTGAAAAATTCAGGGGTAGGACGGTTTTTCTTAAAATAATATTCATATTTAGGTTCTACCTTTCCAGAATACCAACGTTTGAAGTCCGGAGATCGTAACAGAGCCTCCATATCGTCTGGAGAATATCCCATCGCATATAATGAACCGATAATGGCTCCCATAGAAGTGCCGGTAATATAATCAATTGGGATATTGTTTTCTTCTAGGGCACGGATAATACCAATATGTGTCATACCTTTCGCACCACCACCACTAAGAACAAGCCCCACTTTCTGAGCCTGAACTACTGATAACAAACATAGGTAAAACGACAAAAACAACAGAATTCTCTTCATGACTAATAATTCCGAGTGAAACGTGCTGATTTATTCAACGCTCAAATATAAACAATAGTTTCCAAAAACATCGTATCCAACGGGAAAAAACACCTGTATAACAGTAAAAACGAACAAAAAAGGGTATTGCAATTCGTATGAGTTGCAATACCCTTGTATATAAATAAAATCTAAAGGGGATTATTTAATTAAGTCTATGCTTCTTTTAACAAAGTTATTCAGGGCTTCTCCCTTTAACATACCGTTTTGAAGTAATGCTAAGTCAATCAGTTGACGAACGGTCTTATTTTTAGCAGCATATCCGGCAAATATATTTTCTTTCTGTACCTTTAATTCTTCCCATTTCCGATCCAATTTATTCACCTCATCTTTTTCAGTAGTAGGTATTTCTTCATCCTTCTTACCTTCCTGTTTCTTTTTCAGATCGTTTCGTTGTTGGTTTACCTCATCCATTTCCTTCTGAATAGGTACAATCTTTGAGGCACATTCCTTATCTTCGTCCGATAAAATCTCTTTTACAAGCTTATGATCGGAGTTCAGTACCAGATTGAACATATCCGGCATTTCTCCATAGAAGCTCATTCCTGCCTGAATATTGGCCATTTCTTTCATACGGCGCATATATTCGCTCTGAGTAATCATTACCGGTGCAGAATTTTCTCCCAAAGCTTGTGTCGTTATGTTAAACTCGGCCTTCTCTATTTGGGGCAGTTGACTCTTGAAGATAGTAGACAATGCTTCTTGTTTTTCGGTTTCCAGAACATCGTTCTTTTTGTCTTCTTTGACAATCAGATTATCAATCACATCGCTATCTACGCGAGTGAAGCGTGTTTTTTCAAACTTCTGCTCCAACATACTAACTAAAGCGATATCCAGTTGACCGTCCATTAACAATACATTATAACCTTTATTCTTGGCTGCTTCAATATAACTGTACTGTTCATCTTTATGGTTGGCATACAGATATATCAAATTTCCATCCTTATCTGTTTGGTTATCTTTAATCAGAGTCTTATATTCTTCAAAAGTATAATATTTGTTGTCTGTATCGGTAAAAAAGGCAAAATCTTTCGCTCTATCATAGAAGTCTTCTTGTGTGAGCATTCCGTAATTGATAAAGATTTTCAAATCATTCCACTTTTCTTCGAACTGTTTTCGATCATTCTTAAAAATTGATTGCAGACGGTCTGATACTTTTTTGGTGATATAGGTGGATATCTTCTTTACGTTAGAGTCGCTTTGCAAATAAGAACGGGATACATTCAACGGAATATCCGGTGAATCCAGTACTCCATGAAGTAGAGTGAGGAAATCGGGAACAATTCCTTCAACAGAATCCGTCACATATACTTGATTGCAATAAAGCTGTATCTTATTCTTATTCAATTCGATATTACTCTTTACCTTAGGGAAGTAAAGGATACCGGTGAGATGGAACGGATAATCTACATTCAAATGAATCCAGAATAGAGGTTCGTCGGACATCGGATAGAGCTCACGATAGAACTTTTTATAATCTTCATCTTTTAATTCATTGGGTTTCAGAGTCCACAATGGATTGGCATTGTTGATAATATTATCCTCGTTTGTTTCCACTTGCTTACCATCTTTCCATTCTTTCTTTTTACCGAATGCGACAGGGATAGGGAGGAAGCTGCAATATTTCTTTAATAAAGAAGAAATACGGGTTTCTTCAAGGAATTCCTTGCAATCATCATCAATATAAAGTACGATATCAGTACCGCGTTCAGTCTTGTTAACGTCTTCAATAGTAAATTCAGGACTACCGTCACATGTCCACTTTACAGCTTGAGCACCTTCTTGATAGGACTTGGTGATAATTTCAACTTTCTTGGCTACCATGAAAGCTGAATAGAAACCCAATCCGAAATGTCCAATGATGGCATTTGCGTCATTCTTGTATTTTTCCAAGAAGTCGTTAGCTCCAGAGAATGCAATTTGATTGATATATCTATCGATTTCTTCTGCTGTTAAACCGATACCATGATCAGACACGGTAATCGTATCCTTATCCAAAGAAACATGAACGGTCAAATCTCCAATCTCGCCTTTAAATTCACCTATTGAGGCCAGGGTTTTCAGTTTCTGAGTAGCGTCTACTGCATTAGAAACCAACTCGCGAAGAAAAATTTCATGATCACTGTACAAAAACTTTTTAATGACGGGGAAAATGTTCTCGGTAGTTACCCCAATACTTCCTTTTTGCATATTACGTTTATATTTTTTAGGTTTATATTTTTATTGTTTTTGGTAAAGATGAAACAAAAAAAATGCCAGCCACTATGGACTGACATTTTGACGGTTTTTTATCGAAAGGACTGTTATGCTCTCTTGATACTCAATTCATCCTTCTCTTTATCTACGGAGATATTTACGGTATCTCCCGGTTGTATACCGGATGATACAATTAGTTCAGAAAGTCCATCTTCCAGATAATTCTGGATGGCACGCTTCAAAGGACGTGCACCAAACTGTACATCATAACCTTTGGAAGCAAGGAATTTTTTAGCGTCTTCATCTACAACTAATTTATATCCAATAGCTTCAACGCGTTCAAATAATCCTTTCAGTTCGATATCGACAATTTTAGTAATAGCATCCAATGAAAGCTGATCGAAAGTAATGATTTCATCGAGACGGTTTAGGAACTCGGGAGCGAAAGTCTTGTTCAAGGCTTTCTGTATCACGCCACGAGAATGTTCATTATTGTCAGTACGGCTTTGTGCAGTAAAACCTACACCATGACCAAACTCTTTCAATTGTCGGGTACCGATATTTGAAGTCATAATGATGACCGTATTCTTGAAGTCAATGGTTCTGCCATAATTGTCAGTCAGACGTCCTTCATCCAATACTTGCAACAGGATATTGAACACATCCGGATGAGCCTTCTCTATTTCGTCCAACAAGACTATGGAATAAGGTTTACGGCGCACCTTCTCAGTTAGCTGCCCACCTTCTTCATAGCCGACGTATCCCGGAGCTGCACCAATCATACGAGATACGGTATATTTCTCCATGTACTCACTCATATCGATACGTATCAATGCATCGCTGGAACCAAACATGTATTGGGCCAACTGTTTTGCCAAGTGTGTTTTACCAACCCCAGTAGGGCCAAGAAACATAAACGTACCGATAGGGCGATTCGGATCTTTCAATCCCACACGACTTCGCAGAATAGCTTTGGTCAATTTCTCAATAGCGGCATCCTGAGCAATGACTTTGGCTTGCAATTCTTCTTTCATACCTGCGAGTTTCAGTCCTTCTGCCTGTGCCATACGCTGTACAGGCACACCGGACATCATGGATACGACATTTGCTATTTCTTCTTCTCCTACAGTTTGACGATTATCTTTTAAACGAGCTTTCCATTCATCTTTCATTTCATCCAGACGCGCGGACAGTTCTTTTTCACGATCACGATAGCTGGCCGCAAGTTCAAAATTCTGCGATTTTACAGCTTCAGCCTTTAGATTGCGTGCTTCTTCTATCAACTTTTCTTGTTCTTCAATTTCTTTAGGAACGTTGATATTTGTCAAATGTACGCGTGAACCAGCTTCATCCAGGGCATCGATAGCCTTATCGGGGAAGTTGCGGTCTGTGATATAACGGTCTGCCAACTTGACACATGCTTCCAGAGCTTCGTCCGTATAATTCACATTATGATGATCTTCGTATTTTTCTTTGATATTTTTCAATATCTGAAGAGTTTCTTCAGCAGTGGTAGGTTCTACAATTACTTTTTGAAATCTACGTTCCAAGGCACCGTCTTTTTCGATGTTTTTTCTATATTCATCGAGTGTAGTAGCACCAATACATTGTATTTCACCACGTGCTAAAGCCGGTTTCAGCATATTGGCAGCATCCATGGAACCGGCTGCGGCACCGGCACCTACGATTGTGTGGATTTCATCGATAAAAAGAATGACATTCGGATTTTTCTGTAATTCATTGATTATAGAACGGATACGTTCTTCAAATTGACCACGATATTTTGTTCCGGCTACAACAGATGCCATATCAAGCATTACCACACGTTTGTCAAACAGGATACGTGATACCTTTTTCTGCACGATACGTAATGCCAACCCTTCTACAATAGCAGATTTACCGACTCCCGGCTCACCAATTAACACTGGATTGTTCTTCTTGCGGCGACTCAAAATTTGTGCCAGACGTTCGATCTCTCGTTCACGACCCACCACTGGATCTAATTTCCCTTCTTCGGCGGCATGAGTCATGTCCATACCGAAATTATCCAATACAGGAGTATCATTGGATGGTTTCTTAGAAGTTGTTTGTGCAGATGATGATGGACCATTAGCGGAATCACGCGAAGAACGTGACATATTCATATCTTCTTCATCGTCTTCATCGTCTTCCGTAAATCCCATTCCTGCATTAGGATTGGTAGATTTCATCGAAAGCAGTTCGAATACAGACTGATAGTTTATCTGGTTCTCTTCCAAAACTGTCGCAGCCAAATTATCTCCATCTTTCAAAATAGCCAGCAATACATGTTCGGTATCTGCAGTTGCACTCTTCAATAGACGAGCCTCCAATATACACATTTTTAATATTTTGGCAGCCATTGGAGATAGGGGCACATCTGCATCAGGCAAAAGAGTATCATCTTCCGCATCCTTTAAGAAGTTCTCTAAACGACTCTTAACCTGTTTTAAATCTATATCGAGTTTCATCATAATTTCAATAGCTTTCCCTCCACCGTCTCGCAACATACCGAGTAGGAGGTGTTCAGGACCAATATATCTATTCCTCAATCGATTGGCTTCTTCTTTGCTATAAGTGATGATATCCGAAACTCTTTGTGAAAATTGATTGTTCATACTTATTATTTCTCCTCAATTAAAAGGTTATTATATACAAAGATACGTATTAATTAAATTCATGTATCATATAATTCAATTTATTACTGTACAAATCTTATGCCACAAATAAAGAGTGTTTTTGTTTTATACATATTATTATATACAGCTGCTAGATTAGAAACAGGTTTTCGCTTCATATATAAACGTTTTTAAAGAGGAAAACGGACCAAGTGTGGGTGTTTGTTGGTATATGTATGAGTTGATAGGCAGCTCGTCAGGAAATGGCTACACGCTATAAAAAAGTATAAAGCGAAATTGTGCACAATGGCAACAAAGTTTATAGATGAAAACTTTTGTATATCGTAAAAAAGCAGTACTTTAGCGTGGTTTTTCACAAACCCTAAAATGTATAATTAATAATCTTTTTAAATGCTTGAACAAGACAGAATTATAAAGATTAACATCGAGGAGGAAATGAAGTCATCGTACATTGACTACTCTATGTCGGTCATTGTTTCGCGTGCCCTTCCGGATGTTAGAGATGGTTTTAAACCCGTTCACAGAAGAATCCTTTTCGGAATGATGGGATTGGGAAATACGTCGGATAAACCTTATAAAAAATCAGCTAGAGTTGTAGGTGAAGTATTAGGAAAATATCACCCTCATGGCGATTCTTCCGTATATGGCGCGCTGGTTCGTATGGCACAGCCATGGGCTATGCGATATATGGTTGTAGACGGACAGGGTAACTACGGTTCAGTAGATGGTGATAGTGCAGCTGCTATGCGTTATACCGAGTGCCGTTTACAAAAAATCGGTGAAGAAATGATGCAGGATCTTGATAAAGAAACAGTTGATATGCAAAGTAATTTCGACGATTCTTTGTTGGAGCCAACTGTTATGCCGACTCGTATTCCAAATCTTTTGGTAAATGGAGCATCAGGTATCGCCGTAGGTATGGCAACTAATATGCCGACACATAATTTGACTGAAGTTATCAATGCTTGTATTGCATACATTGATAATAATGATATTGATGTTGAAGAACTGATGACTTATGTGAAAGCTCCTGATTTTCCGACCGGAGGTTATATTTATGGTATGAGTGGTGTGCGTGAGGCTTATCTTACGGGACGTGGGCGTGTTATCATGCGTGCTAAAGCTGAAATTGAAACCGGTTCGACACATGACAAGATTGTAGTAACGGAAATTCCTTACGGTGTCAATAAAGCAGAGTTAATTAAATATATTGCTGATTTAGCCAACGAAAAGAGAATTGAAGGTATTACCAATGCCAATGATGAGTCTGACCGTGAAGGGATGCGTATTGTTATAGACGTGAAACGTGATGCCAATGCCAGCGTAGTATTGAACAAGCTTTATAAGATGACTCAATTGCAGACTTCGTTCGGTGTAAACAATGTGGCACTTGTGCATGGACGTCCTCGTCTGTTAAATCTGAAAGACTTAATAAAATACTTCGTAGAGCATCGCCATGATGTAGTTATTCGTCGTACACAATATGAATTGCGTAAAGCTAAAGAGCGTGCTCACATTCTGGAAGGATTGATTATTGCATCAGATAATATTGATGAAGTAATTAAGATTATTCGTGCTGCTAAAACTCCGAATGATGCCATAACAGGTTTGATGGAACGTTTCCAATTAAGCGAAATTCAATCTCGTGCTATTGTTGAAATGCGTTTGCGTCAATTGACTGGACTGATGCAGGATCAACTTCACGCTGAGTATGAAGAAATTCAGAAACAGATAGCATACTTAGAGGAAATTCTTGTAAACGATGAGTTGTGTCGTAAAGTTATTAAGGATGAGTTAATCGAAATAAAAGAGAAATATGGAGATGAACGTCGTTCTGAAATTGTTTATTCATCGGAGGAATTTAATCCAGAAGATTTCTATGCAGACGATGAAATGATTATTACCATTTCGCATATGGGATATATCAAACGTACTCCATTGAGTGAATTCCGTGCACAAAACCGTGGTGGGGTAGGCTCTAAGGGTACTGAAACTCGTGATGAGGATTTTGTAGAACATATCTATCCTGCAACAATGCACAACACAATGATGTTCTTTACGCAGAAAGGTAAATGTTATTGGTTAAAAGTATATGAAATTCCTGAAGGTACTAAGAATTCTAAGGGACGTGCCATTCAGAACCTATTAAATATTGATTCTGATGATGCTGTAAATGCATATTTGCGTGTCAAGAATTTGAATGATCAAGATTTCATTAATAGTCACTATGTATTATTCTGTACCAAGAATGGCATTATTAAGAAGACATTACTTGAACAATATTCACGTCCTCGTCAAAATGGTGTGAACGCTATTACCATACGTGAAGATGATCGTGTGATTGAAGTTCGCATGACTAATGGAGATAATGAAATTATCATAGCTAATCGTAATGGTCGTGCTATTCGTTTCCATGAAAGTGCTGTGCGGGTTATGGGACGTACTGCTACAGGTGTGCGTGGTATGACACTTGATGAAGATGGACAAGATGAAGTTATCGGAATGATTTGTATTAAAGATCCTGAAACAGAGACTATCATGGTAGTATCTGAACAAGGTTATGGAAAACGTTCTGATATTGAGGATTATCGTAAGACAAATCGTGGTGGTAAAGGTGTAAAGACTATGAACATCACAGATAAAACCGGTAAATTGGTAGCAATTAAATCTGTAACAGATGAAAATGATTTAATGATTATCAATAAATCGGGAATTACTATTCGCCTGAAAGTTGCAGATGTGCGTATTATGGGGCGTGCTACTCAGGGAGTACGTTTAATTAACCTCGAAAAGCGTAATGATGAAATCGGTTCTGTATGTAAGGTAACCTCAGAAAGCGAGGAAGAACTTATAGAAGAAAGTATCATGCAGCAGCCGGAAAATAAAGAAATAAATAACGAAAATGAAGAATAGACATAATATTAATTTAAATTTTTCTACAATCATGAAAAGAGTACTATTTTCAATGGTTTTACTGCTTGCGGTAGGATTTACTTTCGCACAAGAGAAGACTGTGAAAGAAGCCAAAAGTATTGCTAATGAAGTAAAACCGGACTTTGCAAAAGCAGAGCAACTTATCAACGGAGCCTTGACTAATTCTGAAACAAAGGACAATGCTGATACATGGGATGTAGCAGGCTTTATTCAGAAGAGAATCAATGAAAAAGAAATGGAAAGTGCATATTTAAGAAAGCCTTATGATACCCTTAAAGTGTATAATAGTGCATTAAATATGTGTAAGTACTATTTTAAATGTGACGAATTGGCACAAAAACCTAATGAGAAAGGTAAAATTAAGAACAAATATAGAAAGCCTAATTCTGCTGCTATCTTGGCTGCACGTCCGAATTTGATTAATGGTGGTATTCAGTTCTTTAACTTGGACAAGAACAAAGAAGCTCTTGAATTCTTTGCTACCTATGTTGATATTGCTGCACATCCGATGTTTGAGAAAGAAAACTTGCAACAGACTGATACTGTATTACCTCAAATTGCATATTATGCAAGTTTAGCAGCTGCTAAAATGGGAGATTATCCTAGTGTGTTGAAATATGCTCCTTATGCTCAAAATGACAAAGAAGTAGGAAAATATGCTATGGAATTTATTTCTACTGCTTTGAAAGCTCAAGGAGATACTGTTAAATGGGTTGCATCTTTGAAAGAAGGTATCCAAAAGTATCCTGAGCATTCATTCTTTTTCGGTCATTTGATTGATTATTATAGCAACAACAATAAATATGATGAAGCAATGCAATTTGCTGATGATATGTTAGCAAAGGATCCTAATAATACATTTTATTTGTATGTAAAAGGATATCTTTATCACAATATGAAGGAGTATGATAAAGCTATCGAATTCTACAAAAAGACTATTGAAGTAGATCCAACTTATGCTGAAGCATATTCTAACTTGGGTTTAATTTATTGTCTGAAAGCTCAAGACTTTTCAGAAAAAGCTACTACTGATGTAAACGATCCTAAATATAAAGAAGATCAGAATACATTAAAGACTTTCTATGAAAATGCAAAACCTTATTATGAGAAAGCAAGACAATTGAAACCAGACCAAAAAGATTTGTGGTTGAATGGTTTGTACAGAGTATATTACAATTTGCAAATGGGACCGGAATTTGATGAAATTGAGAAGATGATGCAATAATGTTTTCTTGATAAATATCTTAAAAACCTAATCAAAGTTTATTTGATTAGGTTTTTTTAGTAGTATAAAAGAAAAATAGGAGACAAAAAATTATCTCCTAAATATATTAAACATAATCATGATATTCGTTTAATTGTAAAGGCTTAATTTTTCAGCTTGGTCGACCATAAATAACCAATAAAGGTGTATCAGAATGAAAAATCATTTTTCTGGCAATACCGGGATTAAATAAGCGTGAGAATATATTCCGTTTATAAGATGTTATAGTTATAATATCAATGTTATTAGCTTTGATATATTTATCTAAACTATTAAGGAAATCATCATTCTTCACAATATCATAATGAATTTCTAATTGTGAATATTGTTTCTGAAAGTATTCTTTAATACCACCTAACTTTATTTCATTCCAAGTATCTTTTATATCAGCAAGATGAATTAAAGATACGGAAAAATGAAATGGTTTCAAACTATTTATTAATGAATCAAATGCTATTAAGTCTCGTTGATCAAAATTTGTTATAAAAGCAATGCGTTTTACTTCAGCAAATTGTTTAAATGGTGTATTTTCTGGAATTGCAAGAACTGGCACACGACTACGTTCGATAACTTCGGCTGTTACACTTCCAATTAAATCAATATCTTTTTGGTTTTTGCCACGTGTACCCATAATAATAATTCTTGGATGGTATTCCTTAACATATCTAAGAATTTCTTCTTCAGGAATACCCTCACGTAACACACACGTATACTTAACATTAGGTAACTCACCGGAAGTAACTTTTTCTTTTACTTTATTAGATAAGATATTTAAGTCATAATGTACCTTTTGTAAAATACTTTTTACATTTTCTTCATCACCTAACTGATAATTAAAAACATCGCCATAAGGTAAAGATGTTGCATAAATAGGTGTAAAATAAACATGTAATAAGATAACCTCTGCACCAATATTTTGTGCAAAATTAAAACCGAATTCACATGCTTTCATTGAATAAGTAGAGAAATCAACTGGAATTATGACCTTATTACTTATATTTTCTACTTTAGGAGGCTTCCCTCCTACTACCTCTTCAGATAACCAGACAGAGCTCTCAGTAATTTTCAAGGCATGGGGCAGATCACTTTCTTTGATACGGACTCGGACACCAGAAGATACCACTGGTTGTATTTGATTTACATTATGAATGTAAGTTTCAATACCTTCATTTTCGAGGACATTCTTCAATATCTGTGCTTTTGCATACGTTAGAATTGCTAATGTAACTAATTTATCTTCCATAAGCCTATTTATTTTATTGTATTTTTAAACAAACAAGAAATCCCAATTGTTTATTAAACCAATTGGGATCTTTTTATTTTTTCTTAAGCTTGAACAGGTTCTATTGTTTTATTAGCTATCTCATCTAAAATCATTAATGCTCGATCAAGGACAGTAGTATCATCAATCATTACTAAACCACCATCAGGACCAGGCTCTAAATGAATCCCTACACTTTTACCTTCTTTAAAATTATGTCCACCGAAAAAGTTTCTCACTGTATCTACATTAAGTCCAAGTTCATCGGCTATTCTATGCATACTACCGCTAGGTAATGCGTCTTTAATTTTACGAAGTTCATTAAATGTTATTGTTCTCATATTCATAAATTTAATGGTTAATACCCTGTATTTTTATTATCACGCTATAAACTTAAGAAAAAAAAAGGATAAAACAAATTATTTACATGTATTTTTCAAATTCGATATTTACATTACTTAAAATGAAAACACGACACTTATGAAGTACAAAAAATTAGTTCTTTTTGTACTTCATAAGTGTCGTGTTTTCTTATAATTGGTTGTTTTAAATTATTTCTATTGTGGAAGTAGGTACCCATCCTACTTTACCATCCTCTAAACGGATTTCTTTCCATTCACGCATTGAATTGTCTTTAATTTCAACTTTATGTCCTTCATGTAAAATGAACAAACTAGTACCACTTTCACTAGGAGTACTACGTACTGTTACACTAGGTGATAAGATTATAGCCTGATTACGATTCATCAATTCATTCTTTTGTTCTGATGCAAAGACATTACTTACTACCACAAAAACTAGAAAAATACTTCCTGTTATAAAACCTGTCTTTTTCCATACAATTTGTTTGGAAAAGAAAAAAAGAGAAAAGGAGACTAATAACAGAATGAAAAAAATTATCCCTAATTTAGCCCAAGTATCTACACTCAGACTGTTAATCAAGAACTTTATCCAAGCTACAAAGAATATTTCAGGTACTGAAACTACCTTGTCAATCGTTTTAGAACGTGCTATTTCTAAGTTTGCACGAATGTCTGCATTACCCGGTTGCAATAGTAAAGCACGTTCATAATTTAATATTGCTTTTGCAATATCATCAGCTTTATAGTAACTATTCCCAAGATTATAATATACTTCTGCAGCTTCACCTTTCTTTAACAAATTCTCATAAATTTGAATCGCTGAAGCAAAGTCATTATGTATATAGGCACTATCTCCTTCAGCTTTTGTCACGTTTCTTTCTTGTCTTGCAGCAGAAAATTCGGCAACACGTGTGCCAACAGTACTGTCAGTCAGTTGTAGTGTATCTGTCAAGTTCTGTCCAAAAGCAACCAATGCCATTACTAAAGTAAGGGTAAAAAACAATATTTTTTTCATCATTATGCCCTCCTGGTTAATGTTTAATTGAGTTTTCCATTTTACTGATAATATCCAAAGAAGCAGAATAAACCTTATCCATAGCCTGATTATCATCACCAGGAGCAAAACGGGCAAATTCGCAATTATTCAATGCATCAATGAATTCCTTAATTTGAGTATCATCCACTCCATAATTACAAAGTTCTTCTTCGATATTATCCTTTGATAAACGAGAAACAGGAATATTTAATTTATCACTGATATATCCCCAAAGAGCCTTCAATACTTCATCATAGAATGCATCCTTTTTATTCTCTTCCAGCAGTTTACCAGCTAGTTTCATACGTTTTACTGCTACTTTGTTTGCTTTCTTTGTACGCATTCTTGCTACATTAGCATTGGCAGTAATCTGTTTACGATATATAATAAAGAATGTAATAAATGCTACTCCCGGTATCAAATAAAATAACCAGTACAACCATGAACCAAAGAAGAAGTCGCCTTTTTGAGAAAGAGTTACTTCATTCTGTTTAATATATCGAATATCCTCGTTTAATATCTTTAAATCCTCTTTATTCGTAAAATTCGCAATAGTCTGTACCGCATTCCCTGCACCCTTTTCTACATGCAATTCATATTCTTCCGTAGTCAATATTTTGTATGAATTAGAATTAATATCGAAGTAACTGAAGTTTACGGCAGGAATTTTGTATGTGCCCGCATTCCGTGGAATAGCCAGATATTCAATTACTTTACTTCCAGACAATCCTGCGTTGGTCAGACGGAACTTATTATCTACTTTCGGATCATAAACTTCAAAGTCTTCCGGAAATTTAATCTCCGGAGTAGAAAGAAGTTTCAAATTACCTGTACCAGAAATAACCAATTTTACGGTAACAGCATCATTTGTTTTGATGTTTGTTGTGTTAATAGAAGAAGTAATATTAAACTCACCTACCCCTCCTGAAAACTCGGCAGGCTTACCGACAGGTAATGGTTTTACGTCAATTGTCAGTTGCGGAGTCATTATAGTCTTTTTGACTTCTACATAATTACTACCACCATTGAAGAAAGCTTCAAACGGATCGGATACTTGTGTTGCTTTAGCGATAGAAGCATCAAAACGAGCAGCATCAATAGTAAGTTTACCTGATTGTTGGGGAAATAGTACAAACTGGCGATAAATTGTGGTTTGATAATTTCTACCTTTATAATGCTCCAATCCCCATCTTCTGTCGTTGGGCAATTCCACTTCTTGTGAGTGAAAGCCTTTAAAATCAGGTAACTTCACATTGTCAAACATACGAAGATCAACCAATGTGTATATCTTATATGTCAACAAGAGAGCTTCTTGCTCATAAACAGTAGTTTTATTGGCAGTAGCCGTAATGAATAAATCGTTATTGGATATTGCTGTACCGGAAGAAGGACGACTGGCAGATCCGCCACTTTTGTTATTACTGTTTCCTGATGAATTAACCTGATCAGCTGGTAATACTTTAATGTGTACAGCATTGGATACCATCTGATTACCATCAACCGTTATAGTTGCACTGGGAATTGTGAAATTACCTTCGGCTGTAGCCATTAAAATATAAGTAAATGTGAGATTTTCTGTTTTCACTCCATTAATACTTTGCATACTGTAGGAACGGCTTGGACCCATTAAAACATCAAATCCCTTAATAGAAGCAACCCGGAAGTCTCTTACTTTCTCCGTATTCACTGTATATGATAACCTAAACTGATCACCCACTGCTACTGCATCAGGAGCAGACGCGGTAAATGTCACCTTTCCATCAGCAAAGGTATGCACACTGACCGTTATCAATACTATCCATAAGAAAACTATTTTTCTCATATATTATTTCCTATTATATTTATTACCAATCCTTTTCTAAACGATGTCCTTGGATAACTTGTTGTTGCTTTTTTACTTTATCCTGTACATCTTTTTCATCTTGCATGACAGAATTCAACAACTGTTCCGCATTTTCTTTAGACATTTCATTGTCTTTCTTTTCAGATTGTTGGGGTTGTTGATCTTGTTTTTGCTGTTGATCTTGCTTATTTTGGTCTTTTTTATCCTGTTGTTGATCCTGTTTATTTTGATCTTGATTTTGGTTCTGGTTTTGTTGCTGATCTTTTAACAATTTCTGAGCCAATGCTAAATTATATCGAGTTTCATTATCTTTGGGATTGTTACGCAAAGATTCTTTGTAAGCTTCTACAGCTTTTGCATAATCTTTCTGCGACTGGAATATAACTCCCATATTATGATAAATTTGTGCCAAATTATCTTTATTTTTTTCAACTTTTGTCGCCCCTACGTATTGTTCCATGGCTTCTTCCAATTTATTTTGCTCAGTCAAAGTATTTCCTAGATTATACATAGAAACGGTTGACTTTGGGTTTACGTCTAAAGCTTTCCGATAGTTTACTTCTGCATTCACATACACACTATCTTTAAACAAACGGTTTCCCTTACGGATAAAATCACGTTCCGCTTTCTGTGCAGAAACCGATACAGATACTGCTGTTAATAACAGCAAAACCATTCCAATATATTTTTTCTGTAACATACGTATCATTTCTTATTAGAGAACAAATGAATATTGCGGAACAGTGGATTTTTACGTTCCATTATCAGCATTTCGGCAAGCAGCAATAGCAGAATAATCCATGCTATTGCTTGGAATTGTTCATTAAATTCCGTATAAACTTGTGTTTCTACATCAGCTTTAGCCATTTTATTAATTTCTTGGCTAATTGCTTTTTGTGCACTATTCGTATTATCTACACGTACATATATACCATTACCAGCTTTTGCTATTTCCTGACACATCTGTTCGTTTAGTTTGGTAACAATAACATTGCCTTCCCGGTCACGACGATAATCATTCGTACCTTCTACTGGGATAGGTGCACCATCAGGCATACCAACTCCCAAAACATTGACTTGAATACCTTTTTCTGTAGCAGCCTTGGCAGCCTCGATTGCTCCACCTTCATGATTTTCACCATCTGTAATAACAATAATAGCTCGTCCTACCCCTTCTTGAGGTGTAAAACTACGGGATGCCAAATTAATGGCAGCACCGATAGCCGTACCTTGCTTAGATATTAAAGAGGGATCAATACTTTCTAGAAACATTTTAGCTGAAATATAATCATTTGTGATAGGCAATTGTGTAAATGCATCACCGGCGAAAACAATCATACCTACTTTATCATTTTCCATTTTGTCAACCAATTGTGCCACTAGTCTTTTGGCTTTTTCCAAGCGACTAGGCTGTACATCTTGTGCCAGCATAGAATTAGATATATCCAATGCAATCATCACCTCTACTCCTTGGCGTTTCACAGTCTCAAGTTTTGAACCAAACTGTGGACGTGCTAACAATACGGAAAATAATCCAATAGCAGCAAATACCATCCAAAATTTTACATCCGGACGATATTTAGAAACATTAGGCATTAATTGTGCCATCAGTATAGGATCGCCGAACTTACGGATCGCTTTTCGTCTCAGATAATTGGAGTACAAGTAGAAAGCTGCCAAAAATGGCAACAATAGTAACAAGTACAAATATGCAGGTTCTTCAAATCGAAACATCTTTCTATTTACAATTTAGTAATTTACAATTTATAATCCGGTTATATAATGATATAACATAAAGAAGATGCGCAAATAATAATTTTATGGTATCTTTTTTAAAACAGAGTTACGTAACAAAACTTCCAATAATACACATAACAAAGCTGCCAGTGCGAACCACTGATATTCTTCTTGACGTTTACTATATTCTTTTACATTTAGTTTTGTTTTCTCCAACTTATCTATTTCTTCGTAAACTTCTTTTAATTTAGAGTTACTGGTGGCACGGAAATAATTACCATCTGTAGTACCGGCAATTTGAGTCAATGTTTTTTCATCTATCTCAACTGGCATATTTATATATTGTACAGTTCCACCTACTGGGTAAGGGTATGGAGCCATACCATTAGTGCCCACACCGATAGTATAAACACGAATACCAAAACTCTTTGCAATTTCGGCAGCTGTTAACGGAGAGATATCCCCTTTATTATTAGTTCCATCCGTTAAAAGAATAATGACTTTAGACTTTGCCTTACTATCTTTTAAACGAGTCACAGCATTAGCTATACCCATACCTACTGCCGTTCCATCTTCTATAAGTCCACATTTCACATCCTTAATCAGGTTTAAAAGTACGGCATGGTCTACCGTTAGTGGGCATTGAGTAAAACTTTCCGCAGCAAACAAAGTAATACCTATATTGTCGTTCGGACGTCCATTTATAAATTCTGCTGCCACTTCTTTAGCCGCTTCTAAACGGTTCGGTTTCAAGTCCTCGGCTAACATACTGGTAGAAACGTCTATAGCCAGCATAATATCAATACCTTCAACTTCACTATTTTGCCAGCTATTAGTGGTTTGCGGGCGTGCCATAACAAGGATAATCAATATCAAAGCAATGATCCGAAGCGCAAACGGTACATGTAGCAAATAATTCTTATAACTTTTAGGGGTATGCGCATACACACGAGCATCCGAAATCTGAAGAGTGGCTTCACTATTCTTCCGCTTCATGATATACCATACTATATAAGGTATAAGCAACAGTAGTAAAAATAAATATTCAATATTGGCAAAAACCATGATATTTATGATTTAACGATTTAAAATTTAGCTTCACTCAAAAACTCATTCATTTCTTTATTAATGTATATGATTCCGATTGAAGTATAATTAAGCAAAATAGTTATACAGTTCTAAACCTATATATATAAGCGAACCTATAAGAGCGATGGCCAATAGCACAATACCTGCACCGAGCAATATTTTGGTACGTAAAGAACGTTTCTCAATGATAGTAATTTCTGTTGGTTGTGGTTTAGCATTCTCATCTTCTTTCTCTTTAGTTTCATTGATGAAGTCAATTGCATTAATCAAATTAGCATCATTCTCGTTCATCATTGGGTTATGTTTGGCAAATTTCACCAAATCAGCAGTTTGAAATAATGAGCGTAAATCAGTTATCGCTTCTTTATCCTTTATTTCCAATAATTTATCAATGATTTCAGAAGACGTCATTTCCAGAGCATTAAAACCAAAACGGTTCTTAATATATGTACGAATGGTATCTGTCAGTTCTGTATAATATTCCTTCGATAGTCCTTTTTGCCATGCTTTTTCATCTTTAATACGCTCGATTTCTTTCATTGCCAATTGATGTGGCGGTAATTTAGGTTCTACTTTTACCTTTCGTATAATTGGCTTATTATCACGTATACGCTTTATCAGATAGATCAATAATAGAAGTAGAGGAATAAACAATATTCCGCAAGAGATACTTACATACCAATCTTCCCAAGCAAAAGGAGCCTGCATCACAGTCTTAGGTCCAAAGAACTGATCGGGATGCAACGTATCTACTGGCATTGAATATACTTTCAGGGCCAATGCCTTGGAACGGTAGCCTTTATTATCCACAAGCACCTCCATAGGAGGCAGATAATAAAGTGCTGAGTCAAATGAAGTAACTGTGTATTCTTGAGTTATCAATGAACGCCTACCATCATTCAACATCTGCGTATCAGGTTTGGCTATATCAATAATTTCCACTCCTTTTACCAACGTATCGGTATAGACAGGAAAAATAGCCCGTTTGTCAGTATCTAGCGAAACTTGCAATTTAATCTTTGCCTGTTCTCCGATTAGAATTTGCAAAGAATCTATTGTCGCATCTACCGTTACTGACTGAGCTCCTGCTCTGCCCGACCATGCAACCAACAGTGTTATCAGAAATAAATATCTTTTCATCTTCCGATTAATTTCGTTTTGCAAACAAATTCATTAATGCTTTGACATAGTCCTGATCGGTACGTACCGACACATTGTTAACATTACTCTTGGTAAATGTTTCGTTTAATTCCACTTGTTTATTCACCCACCAATCATGATGTGCACGGCGCACGGCATGCGAAGAAGTGTCAATCCACTGTTCATGACCAGTTTCAGCATCCTTAATTTTTATTAAGCCTATAGCAGGTAATTCCTCTACGCGACGATCGTATACTTGTATAGCAACAAGGTCATGTTTACGATTGGCGATAGTCATGGCATTCTTGAAATTTTCCTGGTCTATAAAGTCAGATAGAATAAAAGCTGTACAACGACGTTTCATTACATTCGTCAGATACTCTAATCCCAAACGAATATTTGTTCGGCGACTTTCTGCATGGAAATCGATCAACTCACGAATGATATAAAGTATGTGCTTACGTCCTTTTTTAGGTGGAATAAATTTCTCAATCCGGTCTGAAAAGAAGATGACACCTATTTTATCATTATTCTGGATAGCGGAGAAAGCCAATGTTGCAGCAATCTCCGTGACCATATCTTTCTTCATCTGCTTTATTGTACCGAATTCCAAACTGCCGGAAACATCTATCAATAACATTACGGTCAGTTCGCGTTCTTCTTCAAACACCTTAACAAAAGGTTTATTGAAGCGTGCAGTCACATTCCAGTCAATGTCACGTATATCATCGCCAAACTGATACTCTCGTACTTCGGAAAATGCCATACCTCTACCCTTGAAAGCCGAGTGATACTGGCCAGCAAAGATATTGTTGGATAATCCGCGGGTTTTAATCTCAATTTGACGGACTTTTTTTAACAAATCAGTAGTTTCCATTCAGTAATACATAATTTAATAAACAGGTATATATCACGTAACAAAAACCATTTACTAATTTCCCTTCCTTTTTTACTAAAACATCGGCTAAATTTAGTAAATCTTTCTTTACTTTTTTAGTAAAATAGGTAAATCATTCTTGGATTTTCGTCCTGATATTACGATATTTATTTACATCAAGGCACTTCAATCTTATTCAATATTTTACTTACAATCTCATCAGAAGTCATATTACTTGCTTCTGCTTCGTATGTCAGACCAATACGATGGCGCAGAACATCATGTGCTACGGCGCGAACATCCTCAGGGATAACATAACCACGACGTTTAATGAAAGCATAACTACGTGCAGCCAATGCCAGATTGATAGATGCGCGGGGTGATCCGCCAAAACCGATCATATCCTTTAATTCCTTCAAATCATATTTCTCGGGATAACGAGTAGCAAATACGATATCTACAATATATTTCTCAATTTTCTCATCCAGATAGACCTGACGAACAACTTTACGGGCTTCTAAAATTTCGTCAGCTTTTAAAATAGGCTTTACATTAAACTTGTCGCCATTGATATTCTGACGGATAATTAGTTTTTCTTCCTCCTGCTTTGGATAGTCAATAACGACTTTCAACATAAAACGGTCTACCTGCGCTTCAGGCAATGGGTAAGTACCTTCTTGTTCAATTGGGTTTTGAGTAGCAAGTACCAGAAAAGGTTCAGGCAATTTAAACGTTTCTCTGCCGATAGTAACTTGGCGTTCTTGCATAGCTTCTAGTAAGGCACTCTGTACCTTGGCCGGAGCACGATTAATTTCATCCGCCAAAACAAAGTTGGCAAAAACAGGACCTTTCTTTACCAGGAAAGTTTCATCTTTCTGGCTATAAACCATTGTACCAATAACATCGGCAGGCAGCAAGTCCGGAGTAAATTGGATACGGCTATATTGCGCGTCGATCAATGAAGCCAATGTCTTGATAGCTAAAGTTTTTGCCAAACCGGGTACACCTTCCAATAATACATGTCCGTCAGACAGCAAACCAATTAACAATGATTCTACCAGGTGTTTTTGTCCTACAATAACCTGGTCCATGCCTGTGATGAGATTGGTAACGAAAGCACTTTGTCTTTCAATCCGCTCGTTCAGTTCGCGGATATCAATTGTTTCAGCCATAAATCAATCTATTTTTAATGTTTAATTTCCTCGTTTATCCGGTTTCATAGCCGGTAATTATTTTTTCGCTCCCAAAAGTACGGGAATAAATTAACCATACCAACTAATTTTTATTAAAAAACAATGTGAAACCTTTAGATTAAACTACTTTCATAGAGTTTAGTACTTAACAAAAAAAGAAGCAGTATTTTTTTACTGCTTCTTTACAAGTTTCGGTATCTTAATTGTGGTACCAAAAGGTACATTATCCGGATTTTTGATAACACCAGGATTATGTTTTACTATATATGGCCATAAAGCCTTTGTTCCATAAAATCGAAGTGCTATTCTCGTTAACGTCTCGCCTTCTTTAATAGTATAGGTAGTCTCTGTTCCAACGATGGTATATCCTACAGAATCAGGTTTGAAAGGTATCACCGCAGATTTCTTTTGTTCTTTTCGAGGAACAGATACTGCTACATTCTCTTTAGGAGTATTTTTTTGCTGAGAAGTTGAAGTTAAAATTTCAGCTACAGTATCTTTTTGAGCCGGTTGAACAACATCTTTTGGAGAAAGACTATCGGTTAATGTTCTTTGATCAATAGGTTTTTCTACTTTTTCTTTCATCATTGTTTCTCTAACAGACTTTGAAGATGAACTATCGAACAAATCAGGATAATACATAAATATCACGGCGCCAGAACATAATAGTACCACGAAAACGACGATACCTATAAAATATTTCATCGTAGAAGACTCCTCACCTTCCCTCACGATCGGTTCCGATTGTTTTGTATTTGGCTGGTCTAGTATCGTTTCAGAAGTTATCTCCGACTCAATTTTCGATTTTAGTTTCTGTTTGACAACATCAGTAAAAGTTTCTGGAATTATTTCAGCAACTTGTTGCTTCTCATTTTCGAGTTCTTCAGGAATATTTTTAGTTTCCTTAGAAGCAGAAACAACTTCTGAGGAAATTACAGCTGTTTTTTCTATAAATTCAATAGTCCCTTCCTTATCGTTTTTAGGTTTGACAAATTGCACCTCTTTTACTTCCGCAATAATCGGAATTTCTTTCTTAATCTCAGCTTCCTGAATTTTCGTATCAATGTTGGAAGGAACTCCTTTTTGTTCAACTTCCTCATCGTCCTCATTATCAGTATCCAATGGGGTATCTTCAAGCACTGTATTATCATTCAAAGCAACCGTTTCAAAGTGTGCAAACGGCTTATTGATAATGTCCTTCAAAGTGGGTTCCGGAGTAAAAGAAACTTTGGTATGTCCCTGTATTTCAAAACGTTCTCCCGTATTGACATTGACACTTTCGCGACTCTCTACAGCAATCAGCTTGAAAGTGCCCAACCCTTTTATCTTCACATATTTATCCTTTTCTAGAGATTCTTCAATCAACAGAAAGAATTCTTTCACAAAACTGTCTGCATTCTTTCTGCTCATGCCATGCTTTTCAGCTAGCAAATCAATCAAGTTCTGTATGTTTAACTTTTCATTCATAATGCGAGGACAATTAAAAGGAAAATTACTTAAACTTATCTTTCAACAGTGTACTAGGTTTATATGTCAGTACTAATTTAGGAGGTACCAATAACCGTTGTTTTGTTGTCGGATTAACGGAAATACGTTCGGATTTTTTCTTAACTTCGAATGTACCAAATCCCTGTACGGAAATAACATTCCCTTCTTCCAACTGCCGGATCATGTCCGACAGTAAAGATGTAACTAAATCCGAAGTATCTTTCACGGTATACCCCAGTCTCCGTGACAATTCAGAAGTAAATTCTTTGTTATTCAAAGTCCAAGTAATTAATTTAGAAATATGTTGCTATATTAGCAAATCTTCCTCACATACACAAGAAGTTCGGGAAAAATATTTAAATAATTCGTCCAAAAAGGTCGAAATCATCGGAGTTTATTATCTCTACTTGGTAAAAGTTACCTATAAGTAATGTATTATCTTTACATTCGATCAAGACCTCAGGGTCAACTTCAGGAGAGTCAAATTCCGTACGTCCCACGTAATAATCTCCTTCTAGGCGATCAATAATTACTTTCATTTTTTGTCCTACTTTTGCTGCGCTCAATTCTGCAGAAATACCTTGTTGAATCGCCATCAATTCATCTAAACGTATTTGTTTCACTTCCTGTGGAATAGTATCCTCATAATTCGCTGCCGCGTATGTACCTTCTTCTTCGGAATAAGCAAAAGCCCCCATTCTATCAAAACGGACCTTACGGACAAATTCTTTTAACTCCTCAAAGTCTTTTTCCGTTTCACCGGGATGTCCTACCATCAATGTAGTGCGCAAATGAATTCCCGGAACTTCTTCCCGGAATTTCTTGATTAGACGGTAGGTTTCAGCTTTTGTCACATGGCGGTGCATCTTTTCCAACATATTATCACTAATATGTTGCAATGCAATATCCATGTATTTACATACATTGGAACGCTCACGCATCACACGAAATAAATCTATCGGAAAATGTGCCGGATAAGCATAATGCAGACGTATCCACTCTACACCCGGTATTTCAGAAATACGTTCGATGAGTTCGGGTAACCTTTGTTTTTTATACAAATCTACTCCATAATAAGTCAGCTCCTGTGCAATAACCTGGAATTCTTTCACACCACGGGCAACCAAATACCTCACCTCATCCAGAATTTCTTCCATTGGGCGTGATACATGTTTTCCGGTAATAATAGGAATGGCACAATAAGAACATTTACGGTCACATCCTTCTGATATTTTCAGATAAGCATAGTGTTTGGGAGTAGTCAAAGTACGCTCTATATGGAGTTCTTCATGATAGGCTTTACCTAAATCCTGAAGCAATTCTTTCCAATTGAATTTACCGTAAAATCTGTCAACCTGCGGAATTTCGATAGCCAACTCCTTTAGATAACGTTCCGAAAGGCATCCCATCACATAGAGTTTTTCTAGTGTTCCCTCCTCTTTGGCCTGTGCAAATTCTAAAATCATATTGATGGATTCTTCCTTTGCATCGCCAATGAAACCGCAAGTATTGATAACGGCAATTTGTCCTTTGGGACATTCGGCATCATGAGTAACGTGATAACCGGCTTCTTCCAACTGACGTATCAGATGCTCAGAATCCACTAAATTTTTAGAACATCCTAAAGTAATGATATCTATTGTTTTCTTTCTCATGTATTTTCTCCAAACAGTGAATCGACAAATTCCTTTTTACGGAATACTTGCAAATCTTCCATACCCTCACCTAAACCAATATATTTTACTGGAATTTTGAATTGATCGGAAATGCCGATGACAACACCGCCTTTCGCTGTACCATCGAGTTTGGTTACCGCCATTGCCGTGACTTCGGTAGCTAATGTAAATTGCTTAGCCTGCTCAAAAGCATTTTGCCCAGTAGAACCGTCCAAAACAAGTAATACTTCGTTCGGTGCATCCGGTACGATTTTCTTCATTACGTTCTTTATTTTTGTGAGCTCGTTCATCAAGCCTACTTTATTATGAAGACGTCCGGCGGTATCTATAATTACCACATCGGCATTATTGGCTACGGCAGAGCTTAGTGTATCAAAAGCTACAGAAGCAGGATCGGCTCCCATTTTTTGTTTTACTACAGGCACACCTACCCGCTCGCCCCAAATCATCAATTGTTCCACAGCAGCGGCACGGAAGGTATCCGCCGCCCCTAAATAAACGGATTTACCAGCTTTTTTGAATTGATATGCCAATTTGCCAATTGTAGTAGTCTTACCTACCCCGTTCACACCAACTACCATGATAACGTAAGGTTTCTTCATAATGGGAGCTTCAAAGTCATCCACATCATCCGAATTGTTTTCCGTGAGTAAAGCAGCGATTTCATCGCGCAAAATTGTGTTCAACTCCTGCGCATTCATGTATTTCTCTGAAGCGGCACGCTTTTCAATGCGTTCAATTATTTTCAATGTTGTTTCTACACCTACATCAGAAGTTATCAGTACTTCTTCGAGATTATCCAACACTTCATCGTCTACCTTCGATTTTCCAGCCACGGCACGGGCTATCTTACCGAATACACTTTCTTTGGTCTTAGATAATCCTTTATCTAACGTTTCCTTCTTTTCCTTGGAGAAAAAACTAAAAAATCCCATATTCTTATTGTTTGTACAATGCTTTTTACGTATAAATAGTACGACCTATTCTCGCTTTTCTGCAAAGATATAACAAATCCCCTTACCGGACTACCGATAAGGGGATTTTTTTATAAATTATCAGCGCCTTACGGTCGCTATGTTAATCTTATTTCTTGAAAAAGTCTTGTACTTTTTCGTTAGGAACCATTTGTTCATCGAAGATGTAAGCACCTGTCTTCGGAGACTTAACCATCTTGATAACCTTGGTATAAGCACGACCTTCTTTAGAACCTTCGTGCAAACTTGCTACTGTTTTCTTTGCCATGGGTTATACTCTTATTATTTAATTTCCTTATGTACTGTTACTCTCTTCAAGATCGGGTTGTATTTCTTCAACTCCAATCTTTCGGTAGTGTTCTTTCTGTTCTTCGTCGTAATATAACGAGAAGTTCCCGGCATACCGCTATCTTTGTGTTCTGTGCATTCCAGAATCACCTGTACTCTGTTACCTTTTGCTTTCTTTGCCATAATTCAGTATCTCCTCTACGTTTAACCAATTACTTTAATGGTTTTCCAATCACAATAACCTTTAGCTACTGCATCATTCAAAGCAGCGTCCAGTCCTTTTTTATTAATAATACGTAAACCAGCAGCACACAGGCTCAGGCTGATCCAGCAATCTTGCTCTACATAGTAGAACTTCTTGTTAAACAAGTTCA